>Ga0209707_1000108_pt1 | contig 54516 bp, 56 predicted proteins | sample EN4Hudsemesocosm_FD_184630 | JGI IMG/M metagenome (GOLD analysis project Ga0209707, IMG submission 184630) | Methane-oxidizing microbial communities from mesocosms in the Hudson Canyon - EN4B Hudson Canyon (SPAdes) (version 2) | ecosystem: Environmental > Aquatic > Marine > Cold seeps | place... | reverse complement strand
TTTTTATGCGTTGGTAGACTAATTGATGGTTTGAATAAGTTCAAAAAGCTGCTCGTTTGTACGACATTTTCTGATTAATTTACCATTGTTTTTATTGCTAAATAATTTAGCGATGCTTTGAAGAGTGCTTAAATGTTCATCACAACAATCTTCAGGAACAAATAGGGCTATGAAGATATCAACGGCTCGATTGTCTATAGCATCAAAGCCAATCGCTTGCTCAGTGGTTATTAAAACCGCGACTACTTGCTGAGTATTATTGAGTCGACCATGAGGAATAGCGATTCCACTGCCTATTCCCGTACTGCCCATTTTTTCCCTTTCCATTAAGCTGTCTAGTAGCTGATGTTGATCAAGGTCGGGAATTTTATTAACGGCAAGAGAGCAAATTTTCTCTAATATGCGCTTTTTGCTATTAATTGACACACAGCAGCAGGTACTGTCTTGGGTTAGAATATCTTGCAACTTCATAGTATATTTCTGCGGTTAGTAGGGTTGAACATCATTTTTACTTTCTTACTTAAAGTAATTTACAATAATAGCTAAGCAAGAAAGTAATCGTCATGAACAACTAATGATTATTGATTTTGCCTTTGTATTTTAGGACTTGTTTATCAAGTTTATCTATCAAAGAATCAATGGCTTTATACATATCTTCATTATTCGCAGAGGCAAAGAGTTCATTACCTTTGAGATGTATTGTCGCTTCTGCCGACTGCTTAAGTTTTTCGACAGTTAATACAATATGAACATTGTTAATATGATCGAAATGTCTTTCTAACTTGGTGAACTTGGTAGTAACGTATTCGCGTAGTGAACTGGTAATTTCTACATGGTGACCGGCAAGATTAATTTGCATAAACAATATCCTTAATAATGATAATTAACACTAGTGTCTTGTTAAAGTAAACTTTTTCGCTGATTTGAAGGCGGAATAGTCAAAGATTCACGATATTTTGCTATTGTCCTTCTCGCTACATTGATGCCTTGTTCTGCTAATAAATCAGCTATTTTACTATCGCTTAATGGTTTAGCTGGTATTTCTGCTGCGATTAACTTTTTGATTAATGCTCTGATAGCTGTTGATGAACACTCTCCTCCATTTTCAGTACTTACATGGCTTGAAAAGAAATATTTAAGTTCATAAATACCTCTTGGGGTATGCATATATTTTTGAGTAGTCACTCGAGAAATTGTTGATTCGTGCATTTCAACTGCTTCAGCAATATCGTTAAGCACCATAGGGCGCATTGCTTCAGGACCATATTCAAAAAAACCTTGCTGGCGCTGTACGATACAGTTTGATACTTTTAATAGTGTTTCATTACGCGCTTCTAGCGATTTAATAAACCACTTTGCATCTTGCAGATTAGTACGAATAAATTGATTGTCAGTTGTTGACTTCATCGTGCGAGATAAGGCAGCATATTGCTGGTTAATAGATAGTTTTGGCGCAGTATCCGGATTAAGTTCAACCATCCAGCGGCCATTTTTTTTCTCTACAGAGACATCAGGGATAACGTATTGATCGTCACCCTTAACCACTGCATCACCGGGGCGAGGGTTTAATGATTGGATGAGGCGCATTACTTCGCGTAATTGATCTTCTTTTAATTTGGTTTTGCGCATTAATTGACGGTAGTCACGGCTACCGAGTAAGTCGATATATTCAGTAATAATTAACTTACTTTCAGCTAGCCAAGGCGTTGCTGAATCAAATTGGTTGAGCTGTATTGATAAACAATCAGAAATCGACTGGGCGGCAACACCGATCGGATCAAACATATTAATGCGTTTTAATACCGCTTCAACTTCGTCGAGTTCAACATCGTCTTTGGCTACACTCTCGAGAATATCTTCACAAGTCACTGTCAAGTAACCTGCATCATCAACGGCATCGATAATTGCTGTGGCAATCGCTCGGTCTGTATCACTAAAAGGAGTTAGCTCCATTTGCCAGCGTAAATGGTCTTGAATTGAATCGGTTGTTTCACCTTGATAGGTATAATCTTCAGAAGCTGTGCCGCTACCAATACCTGAGGTTGAAGTTCCTGCACTGTATGACTCATCCCAAGTGGTATCCATATTCAATTCATCAGGAATATCATTTTTTTCCATTGCTTCTGTGGTACTAATTTCATCAATGGTAGGTGCAGAGTCTTCACTGCCATCAGAAGGTGCTTTCTCAGTAGGGGTAGTTGTAGCACTGAAACCTTCTTCTAGATGATCGGCTTTATCTTCAGTATTTGTTGGCGCAGTTTCATCAACTTCTAGCAAAGGATTACTTTCCAGTGCCTCTTGAATTTCTTGTTGAAGATCTAGCGTCGATAACTGCAAAAGCTTGATGGCTTGTTGCAGTTGTGGCGTCATTGTTAAATGTTGTCCGATACGGAGTTGTAGTGTAGGGCGCATCTACCTTTATAATTATCCTAGTTGTTTAAATAAAGCATAGTTTAAGTTATTAAGTTAAGGGAAATATTCTTAATATAAATTAACTTCTTTGTATGGGTGTCACTATAACGTGAATTGTTCGCCAAGGTATACATCTCTTACATGCTGATTTGCAAGTATTTGATCTGCACTACCTTCAGCAATTAATTCACCATGACTAACGATATAGGCATGTTCACAAACGTCGAGTGTTTCTCTAACGTTATGGTCGGTAATTAGAATGCCAATACCACGTTCTTTTAAATGGATGATGATTTTTTTTATATCTCCTACCGAGATAGGATCAACGCCAGCAAAAGGCTCATCAAGTAAAATAAACTTCGGATCAGCCGCTAAGGCTCTAGCTATTTCAACACGGCGGCGCTCACCACCAGAAAGGCTCATGCCTAAGTTATCTTTAATATGACCAATATGAAATTCTTCTAATAAATGAGCGAGCTTTTCTTCACGCTCTACTTCGCTTAGTTCTTTTCTTATTTGCAATATCGCCATGATATTATCACTGACGGTTAACTTTCTGAAAATAGAAGCTTCTTGTGGTAAATAACCAATGCCTTTACGTGCTCTTTCATGCATAGGGGCTAAGGTGACATCTTCATTGTTGAGTATAATGCTGCCACTGTCATTGGGCACTAAGCCAACAATCATATAAAAAGAAGTTGTTTTTCCTGCACCGTTGGGCCCTAATAAACCGACAATTTGTCCTGCAGCAACTGTTAAGCTGACATTTTTTACCACTAAACGTTTTTTATAAGCTTTTGCCAAACCATTGGCGATAAGAGTTGCAGTCATATTTTATGGAGTCGCCTTTTTCTTAGGTTGTAAAACGGTTGAGGTTTTCTCGTCTTGGTTGCCTATAGCATTAAGCTGTTCAGTAACTGTATTGTAGGTAATTTGACTTCCCTTTACTTCACTACCCGCTTGTTGCAATAAGGCATTACCCGATATGACAATAGAATGGATAGCGGGTTCATATTTAATTTCATCAGCTTGAAGAGATATTTTACTACCATCAGCTAATTTTTGTTCGAACTTGGCTGGTTGCCCTTTGGCAATATAAACTTCTTCATCAACCTTTGCTTGATAAATTTTTACTGAATCTGCAGTGATGATTAGTGTTCCTTGTTTAATAACAACGTCACCAATATAGCTAGCAATTTTGTTTTTTAAATCGCCAGCCTGGCGGTCAGCAGAAATAAGAATTTCCTGCTCGAAGTCAGGTTTTTCCTCGGCAATTGTTACTGCTGATACTAGTACCGAACAAAGCAGGTATAAGCTAAATGTTATTTTTTTCAAAAATGGTTTTTTCATGTTCTGTTAATGTCATCTGAGTAGTGTTTAAGTCTATAATTAGGCCAGAACCGTGCATGATAAAATTTTTACCATAAACTATCACTTTTTGATCTGAACTAATGATGTTTGTTGTTAAATCGAGTTCTAATACCTTTGCGTGTACTTCTTCAATTAAGCTGTCTTTTTCTGTGCTAGTTATTCTGATTGTATTTTTCAAGACAACTTTATTATTATTGTATAGTGTCGCTTCTTTTGCTTTAACTTGCCATGGTGAACCTGAATTTTTTGGGTATAAGGTATAGTTGGGTAATTCAAAGTGGGTAAACTCAAGTTCGGTATAGTGTTCCATACGATCGGCTTCAATTTCATGTGAGAGTAACCCTTGTGGATTATATATCGCACTTTTTAGGGATTCGGCAATGAAATCAGGTGTTAGTTCAGTATCAATGGCATCGCTTGTTTTTTTATGTGCATTACGCCATTCAGTTAATCCATAAAGAAATGCACCAAGCATAAACAATACTAGTGCCCATCTGGATAATAAACTCATACACTTGCGCCTTTAGCGCCATCTAAAGTGTTTTGACTTTGCATGATTAAGTCACAAATTTCACGTACTGCACCAAAGCCACCACGAACGAAAGTAATGTGATCTGCTGCATTTAATACACTAGGATGTCCATCCAAAACCCCAATACCTAAACCAACATTGATAATACAAGGAAGGTCAGGAACGTCATCGCCAATATAAGCGATTTCCTCTAAACTAATTTGTTGTTGCTTCGCCAGTGCTTTTAAAGCAGGAAGTTTATTTTCTTCCCCTTGGATAATATGGCGAACATTAAGTGCTTGCATTCGAGTGGTTACAATTTGTGATTTTCTCCCGGTGATAATAGCAACATCAACACCACTTGCCCCCAATGCTTTAATACCAAAACCATCTTTGGTATGGAATGCTTTTAATTCTTCACCGTTGTTGCCTAAATAGATACGGCCATCAGAAAACACGCCATCAACATCGCAAACTAATAATTTAATTTTTTGAGCTTTTGCTAATACCTTAGGTTTCACAAAGCCATACAAAGTATTGGAGATGGTAGAGGTCATTATAGAACTCCTGACGTTAATAAGTCGTGCATGTTCATTGCTCCAACAGGAATATTTTGTTCATCAACAATAATTAAACCGTTGATTTTTTTATCTTCCATTATCTTTAATGCTTGAGCAGCTAACATATCAGCATTAGCTGTTGTTGGCGACTTTGTCATTACGGTAGTGATTAAATCTTGATGAATGTTAATCTGTTCATCTAGTATTCTTCGTAGATCTCCGTCGGTAAAAAGACCGATAAGTTGTTTGTTCTTATCAACAACTGCCGTCATTCCCAACCCTTTAAGTGACATTTCAACTAAAGCATCTTTAATTAATGCTTGCGAAGAAACAATGGGCAAACGCTCACCACTATGCATAATATCGTTAAGTCGAAGTAATAGTTGTTTACCTAAACTACCACCGGGATGAGATAATGCAAAATCGTTAGCAGTAAAACCTCTGGCATTTAGTAAGGCAACAGCTAAAGCATCACCCATAACCAAAGTAGCAGTAGTGCTAGATGTCGGTGCTAAACCCAATGGACAAGCTTCTTGTGATACTTTTATACAAACATGCGTATCGGCAAGTTTAGCCAGTGTTGATGTTGAATTTCCGGTCATTGAGATAAGCTTAGCGCCAATACGTTTAATTACCGGAATTATTGCCAATACTTCGGCTGTTTCGCCAGAATTTGAAATGGTTAATACCACATCATCGCTTGTGATCATGCCTAAATCGCCATGACTTGCTTCACCGGGGTGAACAAAAAATGCAGGAGTTCCCGTACTGGCGAGTGTTGCTGCAATTTTTCCACCAATATGTCCCGATTTTCCCATGCCAATAACTATCACACGTCCTTGGCAATCAAACATAAATTTGCAAGCCAATTCAAAACTGTCATCGATATATTGCAATAACTCTTTAATTGACTGCTGCTCAATTTCAATAACCTGGGTGGCCAAAGCCTTAAAGTTTTTCATAAATAATTCATATCTTATTGTAGATTATTGAGCAATTTGACTAAATAAAAGTACTTGGTAACCGACAAAACTTAAAAATAAAAGTCCGCCCTTGGCACGTGTAATCCTGAAAGAACCCAATTTTCTGCTAAAACATAAAACAAACAGCAGCAATGTTATTGCGATCATTATCGGTATATCACGTGAAATCGCTTCTGGGTTGACAGGTCCTGGAGCAATTAAACCAGCGAAAGGTAGAACTGCGAGGATATTGAAGATATTAGAGCCAACAATATTACCTAAGGCAAGATCATCTTCTTTTTTCATTACACTGGCAATACTTGCTGCCAACTCAGGTAAACTTGTACCAAGAGCAATAACGGTCAAACCAATAACTAAATCACTCACGCCAACTTTTTTCGCTATCCAAACCGCTGATTCAACAAGGTAGTGAGCACTGAGAATTAATAACACTATGCCAACCACTAACCAAATTACCGATTGTAGGCTACTGGTTGCTTCGGGTAACTCTTGCTCAGCTTCAATGAGCATAGGATCATCAATACCTGTATCTTTTCTTTGTCTTAATGATTTAATGAGTAATGTTGTGATAAAGGCAAAAAAGCCAATCATCAAGATTAAGCCTTCGGTAAAACTAAAAATATTATCTGATAACATCCAGTAGGTGAGTATTGTTAATAGCAATACTAAAGGTAGCTCTTGTTTGATAATAGAAGAAGATACAATTATAGGCTTAATTAGTACGGTTAAGCCTAATACTAGGGCAATATTGGTGATATTTGAACCGATAGCGTTACCAATTGCGGTATCCGGATTGCCCTGCATTGATGCAGAGGCTGCAACCATCATTTCAGGCGCAGAAGATCCCATAGCAACAATAGTTAAACCAATAATCATTGGTGATATGCCAATATTTCTAGCTAAGGAAGAAGCTCCGAGCACAAATTTATCTGCACTCCATACTAAAACAACCAATGCTATTAGCAAAATTATGATCTGAATGAACATTAAAAACTCCAATATTTATACCCAAATAACTTGAAGAGAGAAAAAGCAAAATCGTATTCAGGCAATATAAGTAAATTGTCGCTGGTTGTTCGGCAAAACAAAAGTAATATTCGTCATTGAGAGCAAAAAAATGTGTTGTGCAGTTTCAAGTGAGGCTGAAAACGAAGTATTTTGATAAATATGTTTATTTTTAAACCGATTGCTCATATTAAATTAACGAATATATTTTCTGAAATTTAGCTAGGTAATCTTGTAATAGAAATATTTACATGATTTTTACACTTTCTTACAATACATTACGTATTTTATCGGTATATTGTTGCGATTCTCGATAATTTTTAATGAACAATTACCTTTGCTAAGGTAAAATTCTGCGGGATTTACAATTACATTGATGTTTAGCTGCACTGACCTATTAGGAAATCATGCCTGAAACTTTAGTTGATATAAAAAATATCACCTTTAAACGAGATGAACGTGTTATCTATGATGATATTAGTTTATCGATCCCTAAAGGCAAGGTTACTGCTATTATGGGACCAAGTGGTATTGGTAAAACGACATTACTCCGTCTTATTGGTGGCCAATTAATACCAGAGAAAGGTCAAATACTTTTTGATGGTCAAGATATCCCTAAATTATCTCGAACAGCACTTTATCAAACACGTAAACGTATGAGCATGTTATTTCAAAGCGGTGCTTTATTTACCGAAATGACCGTTTTCGATAATATTGCTTTTCCAATTAGAGAGCATAGCCAATTAAACGAGAAAATCATTGAAAAAATAGTTTTGATGAAACTCGAAGCTGTTGGTTTGCGTGGGGCTCGAGATTTATTTCCTGGCGAACTCTCTGGTGGCATGGCTCGAAGAGTCGCACTTGCTCGTGCAATAGCACTTGATCCTGAATTAATTTTGTATGACGAACCATTTGCCGGACAAGATCCTATATCAATGGGAGTCATTGTTCGTTTGATTCGCTCACTGAGTGATGCTTTAGGGTTGACTTCGTTAGTGGTTTCTCATGATGTACCTGAAGTAATGAGCATAGCCGACTATATCTATATTATTGCGGAACAAAAAATTATTGGTCATGGTACACCTGAACAAATTTTGCAAGATAGCTCTCCATTGGTTCAACAGTTTGTTAAGGGCGAGGCCGATGGGCCTGTCCCATTTCATTTTGAAGCTCCTAATTATCAAGATGAAATTCTAGGTAATATTAAAAGAACGGGTAATTAATGCGAAAAATCATTTCTCAATTAGAAGCATTAGGTGCTAGTACATTATCCCTCTTTAGCGGTTTAGGTCGCGCAGTCATTTTACTGGTTTCGGCAATTTTTCATCTGCCTAATCCTAAAAAAGGTTTGCCGCTGCTAATTAATCAACTGTATGCGGTAGGTTGGCTTTCACTCATTATAATAGTGGTTTCAGGTACCTTTATTGGTATGGTTTTGGCTTTGCAAGGTTACACTATCCTTGTGGGGTATGGCGCTGAAGCGAGTTTGGGACCAATGGTAGCTTTGTCGTTATTAAGAGAATTAGGTCCAGTTGTTGCTGCGTTACTTTTTGCTGGTCGTGCCGGTTCAGCACTAACCGCCGAAATAGGCTTAATGAAAGCGACGGAACAATTGTCGAGTCTAGAAATGATGGCTATTGATCCGCTACGCCGGGTTATTGCACCACGATTTTGGGCGGGTTTTATTAGCCTGCCTCTTTTAGCCGCTATTTTTTCTATGGTGGGTATTTTGGGAGCACACTTAGTTGGTGTTGATTGGTTAGGTGTTGATGCTGGAACGTTTTGGTCTGTGATGCAAGATCAGGTTGATTTTCAGAAGGATATTTTAAATGGTATTATTAAAAGTGTCGTTTTTGCTTTTGTTATTACCTGGATTGCTGTTTATAAAGGTTATGACTGTAACCCAACTTCAGAGGGGATAAGTCGGGCAACTACATCAACTGTAGTACAGTCATCACTACTTGTATTAGGTTTAGATTTTATCTTAACAGCGTTGATGTTCGCTCGTTAAATTTCAAAGGTTTGGTGGAAGACATGGTGTCTAAAAAAATAGAGTTATTGGTTGGTGTTTTTGTTGCTTTTGGTATTGCCGCATTATTGATGTTGTCATTAAAAGTCGCTAATAGTGGTATTGCAGGAAGTGGTGATACATATATTTTAAAAGCAAAATTTGATAATATAGGTGGCTTAAAGGTACGCTCGCCAATAAAAGTGGGTGGTGTGGTTGTTGGCCGAGTGAGTGATATATCTTTAGATGATGAAGACTACACCCCAATAGTCACTTTAGATATTTATGTTCAATACAATCAATTTTCAGAAGCGACCTCTGTTGCCATTTTAACCGCAGGTTTATTAGGTGAACAGTATATCGGCTTACAGCCTGGATTTATTGATGATTCTCTTGAGATGTTAGCACCAGGAGATTTCATTGAAGATACCAAACCAGCACTTGTTTTAGAAGAATTAATTGGTCAGTTTTTATTTAGCCAAGGAAGTGATTAATAATGATAGTGAAGTTAAATAATAATTTGTGGCGCCAAAAGATCTTATTTTTAATCGCTGCATTTGGTCTTCATTTTAATGTTGCTGCACAAGCAGGCATGACTGCAGGAAAAGAAGTCTCACCAACTGAGAGTTCTTCATCAAAAGTGGATAAGAAAAATCCATATGAAATGATTGAAGCCGTCGCACAGCTGACTTTTAAACGATTTTCTGATGAGAATAAAAAAATAAAAGACGACCCTAATGTATTAAAAGATATCGTCCGCGAAGAATTAATGCCCTACATCAATTACAAATACGCAGCTTTTAAAGTCATAGGTAGTCAGTTAAAGAAAACCACTGCAGAAGAACGAAATGCCTTTGTACCAGTATTTCGTGAATATCTGATTACATCATATGCGCAAGTTTTTACTTTATATGACAATCAAAAAGTGCAATTTTTCCCTGGGTTAGAGCTTGGTGATAAAAAAATAGTTGCTGTGAATACTCGTGTACTTATGCAAGGTCGAGATGATATAGATATTGCCTTTAAAGTGAGAAAAAATAGAAAAACAAATGAATGGAAAGCTTTCGATATGATAGCTGAAGGTGTGAGCCTACTTGATAGTAAACAAGCCGAACTTGGTAGTATTATCAGGCAAAAAGGTTTGCCTTATGTCACGGCTCTTTTAAAAGAGAAAAGCCAGCGTGATATCATTTTTAAAGGCTCGAAAGGTTAGCGTGTGATAAACAATATTACTCTAAAAATCATTAATGATACGGCGATACTGACGGGAGAGTTGACACGGCAAACGGTTCACTTGTTATCCGAGTATGATAGTCGATCATTATTAAAACAAAATATGGCAAAGATTGATTTAGCTGCAGTGAATAAAATAGATACAGCAGGCTTGGCTTGGTTATTAACTCAAGTTGAATTGGCTCAAGCAAATACTTGTCAATTATCCTTTGTCCATATACCATCTGGCCTTATTAAGCTCGCTGAACTGAGTTCAGTCGATAGTTTTTTACCGATAAATTTATCTTCTTAGGAGAAAACCTTGGACGTTTGTGAAATTGAAAAATTAATTAACGACGCAATTAAACTTGATGAGTTACATGTGGCATTTGATGGTTCACAATGTAAAGTGATAGCCGTTGCAGATGTATTTGATGAACTAAGTCGAGTAAAAAGACAGCAGGTGGTATCTGCACCTTTGGCTCAAGTGATTAAAGAGGGTGTTATTCACGCTATTACCATAAAAACCTTTACTACTGAACAATGGCAACGCGATAAGATGTTCAATCTTCCACTATAAATTCGCTCAGTAACATTTAACTTTTCATTCTAATATAATAAGTAGCTACTCTTGGATGCATTTAAAATAATTGGTGGTAATCCACTACGCGGTGAAGTCACCATATCCGGCGCTAAAAATGCGGCATTGCCAATTTTAATGTCAGCATTATTATCTGAAACGCCTGTTGTTTTTAATAATGTTCCGAAACTAAATGATATTTTAACCACCGTTAAATTACTCACTCAATTAGGCGCAAAAATTCAATGGTTGTCAGAAGACAGCCTTGAAATTGATGCAAGCGTTATAGCCCACTGTAAAGCGTCATACGATTTAGTAAAAACTATGCGCGCCTCTATATTGGTTTTAGGGCCTTTACTTGCTCGTTTTGGTCATGCTGAGGTTTCTTTACCTGGTGGCTGTGCTATTGGCGCTAGACCTGTGAACTTGCATATTCAAGGTTTGAAGCTAATGGGCGCAGACGTTGATGTTGAAAATGGCTACATCAATGCAAAAAATAACGGACGATTATCTGGCGCGACTATTTTTATGGATACGGTAAGTGTTACTGGTACTGAAAACCTATTAATGGCAGCCGCTTTAGCTGATGGCATTACAATTATAGAAAATGCTGCTCGTGAGCCTGAAATTGTTGATCTTGCTAATTGTCTTATTTCAATGGGTGCTAAAATATCAGGTGCTGGTAGTGATACATTAACAATTGAGGGTGTTGAACGATTACAAGGAACATCCTATAGCGTTATGCCTGATCGCATTGAAACAGGTACTTTTTTAGTAGCCGCTGCTGTAACTCAAGGGCAAGTGAAATGTTTAAATACTGACCCTTCGGCATTAGAAGCTGTATTAAGTAAACTACAAGAAGCAGGAGCTGAAATCACTACTGGTAAAGATTGGATTGAGCTTACTATGAAGAAGCCAGCTCAAGCTGTAAATATCCGCACGGCACCTCACCCAGCGTTCCCAACAGACATGCAAGCTCAATTTGTCACCTTAAATGTATTAGCCCAAGGCACCGCAACGGTAACTGAAACTATTTTTGAAAACCGTTTTATGCATGTGCCTGAGTTACAACGAATGGGCGCCGATATAGCACTTGAAGGAAATACAGCAATCATAAAAGGCGTTGGCAGTTTAAATGGCGCCCAAGTAATGGCAACTGACTTACGTGCCTCTGCAAGTTTAGTTATTGCTGGATTAGTAGCAACAACACAAACACAAGTCGACAGAATTTATCATATTGATCGCGGCTATTTACGTATAGAAGATAAATTACAGGCTCTTGGTGGTAATATAACGCGTATTAAGATGTCTTAATTTAAGAGTTAATGCAGTTGTTAGATACCAAATAGGTGGTATAAATCAATAGGATTAAAGCGCGCTTTAATCCTTTTTTTTGTGCTAGGGTTTAACCTACAAGATAGCAAGAGCTATAATCCCTTTTTATCGTTTTTGTTCCAGTATGGTGACTGGTAACTCAATCGAACTGTTTTTACGTAATACCTTAAACAAAATCGTAGTATTTGGTGCTGTTTCTGCAACTATATCTAATGCCTGAGGAATGTTGTTGATTTCATTCTCACCAATTTGGTAAATACGATCGCCAGGCAGAAGTCCTGCTTTTTCAGCTGGACTATTTGGTGCTATAGTTTCAATAACAACGCCATTAAGTTCTCTATCAGTACTTATGCCAAGCCAGCCACGAACAACACGTCCATGAGCAATAATTTTTTTCATAACTTTAGCGGCTAACTGATAAGGTATAGCTAAAAATATCCCCTGAATATTGAGCTTGTCATCAGTCACTTGGCGAGAATTAATGCCTACTAATTCTCCATTAGTATTGATTAAAGCACCACCCGAGTTGCCATTATTGATAGCTGCATCCATTTGTAAAAAATCAGCGTAACTCGTGCTACTTAAACCGATACGCCCGGTAGCACTAATGATACCTTGCGTTACAGTTTGTCCAAAGTTCAAAGGGTTACCAATAGCGAGTACTACATCACCGGGCAACGAAGTTAAGTCGCTTCTTTGGGGGATAACTGGCAAATTTATCGGGCTATTTACTTTCAAAACGGCTAGATCGGTAGGTACATCAAAACCAACTAACTCTGCAGGGTAATATTGTCCACTTTGTAACAGTACTTCAATAAGGTCGGTATTATGAACCACATGGTAGTTGGTTAGAATATACCCTAGTGAATCCATGATAACGCCAGAGCCCAGTCGAGTTGCTTTTACTGGATTTTGTCCATACCTTGGATTCCGTTGAATTTTTGATGAATAGATATTAACCACAGAAGGAGCTGCAACACTAACTGCTCTGGCATATGACACGGCTTGCAGTTGCTGATTAGGCTGGAATAATGAAAATATTGATTGATTACTTTGAAACAATGGAATGATTAGTAAAATGGCGAGAGCAAACATAACGCCATAACTAATTGCTGTTATGACATATTTAATACTAGCCAATAATGATGTTAATAGTTTTTTAATCGGGCTTGTTTGCAAAGTACTTGGAGTCCATGAGGTTTGTTGTTGACTGCAAGTTTGATTTTTGGTCTGTGGTATACATACAAACGACAAAAATTAAAACTGAAACAGCCAATTATTTTGTATAAGCGTAACACAGAATAATGATTTGCTACAAAATGAAAGTTAAAGATTAACTAGGGTATTAAAAAAGGGTTCACTTGGAACCCTTTTTATAAACATGAATTTAAAGACTATCTAACGTGCCATAAGGTATAAATTACGGTTGCCTCTAACAATATTTAAGGCAAAAGTGCCTTGTTGCTCTTTTAATGATTTTCTTAATTCAGCTAGGTTCTTGGTTCTATGGCGATTAATACCAACAATAACATCGCCAGGCTCTAAGCCAACAAGTAATGCGGGGCTGTTTGGTTCAACTGTTAATACACTAACGCCCTGGCCTTTAGCATCATTTTCAAGCTCACTGCCTTTAAGCATTGGATGAATGGTCGCTGCGGCAATATTGCTATTATCAGCCCGTTTTAATTTTACCGCATAAACTTTAGGGCTATCTTCACCGCGTATTATTGTTAATTTAACGGTTTTACCAGCACCAATGGAGCCTATTTTCCCACGTAGTTCACTAAAAGATTTAACTTTCTTGCCATTGACTTGGGTAATAACATCGCCGGCTTTAATACCTGCTTCACTTGCTGCTGAGTTAGGCGTTACTTGCTCAATGAAACCACCCTGTGTGGTTTTTAGCTCCATTGCTTTGGCTATTTCGCTATTAACACTTCTACCTGAAACACCTAAAACACCGCGGCGTATTTCCCCAAATTCAATAATTTGATTAACTAAATTTTCAACCATGTTACTAGGGATAGCGAAGCCAATACCAACATTGCCGCCGTTAGGTCCTAAAATAGCGGTATTGATACCAATAAGCTCACCATTTAAATTCACGAGCGCACCACCAGAATTACCACTATTTATAGCTGCATCGGTTTGAATGAAATCTTCATAATTTTCGATATTTAAGCCACTTCGGCCTAAAGCACTGACAATACCTGAAGTAACAGTTTGCCCTAAACCAAATGGGCTACCAATAGCAACGGCAAAATCACCAACTCGTAAGTCATCAGAGTCTGAAAACTTCACCTCTTTCAAATCATCAGCGTCAATTTGAAGTAGAGCAATATCGCTGCCTTCGTCAGAGCCAATTTTTTTTGCTTTGAGCTGTCGACCATCTTTTAAAGTAATAATGATTTCATCGGCTTCAGCAATAACATGATTGTTAGTGACCACATAGCCTTCGTTAGCATCGATAATAACCCCGGATCCTAAACCACGAAACTGACGTTCTTGTGAGGGATCTTGACGAGGGTTACCGAAGAAAAATTTAAAAGCATCAGGAACCTGCTGTTTTACTTCATGAGTACCTTTGACAGAAATAAGCACAACCCCAGGGGTCACGTTTTCAAGCATAGGAGCCAAACTTGGCATTGTTTGACCGTTTAAAGAAAGGGGAATAGCAGCATAGCTTGGCAAGCTTGCTAAGGTGAAATTACTTGAGATTAACGCTGCACTAATTAGAATTGATAATTTTTTCATACTTAAAAGACTCCTTAAAAAATAAGCATACCCCATAACAGACCGTCCTTGTGCCTGTTAGTTCAGCAAATCTTACTTGGCAGTTGTAACACTTTGTTTCGAATCATCAAACAAACCACTTGGATTACCTGAGTAATCAAGAGGCGGCTCAGTTACTGCTTCTTGGCTGGTCACTTCGCGTTTATCATGACGAAGATTTACTGTTTGTGCCAATTGCTCTTGGGTTTCTTTAGAGAAAAATGGCATAGCATCATTTGCCGGAGTTGCTTGTTGCAATAGTTTCGTGCTTTGTTCCATTTGACTCATCGCCGTTTTACAAGTGCTATTCATTTGCTCTAATAGTTTTGTTGAACTGTCTAAATGTTCAGCGACATCAAGTTTGTATTGCACCAGTGCCGCTTCACTTTCACTAGCCTGTTCAGCTAGTTTTTGTTGTTCTTGATTTGATGCTGATAAAAAACGATTGGCAAAAAAACCAGCAAAAGCGCCAGCGATAAAAACAATTATTCCAATAACTATATCCATACTTCATTACCTCTTATTTTCGCGTATCATTTTATATAAAAACTAAATCGAATTTTATTCTACTTTATTTACACAAGTAGATATTAATACTATCCGATTGTTATAATATAGCGCGCCTTAGGTCGTTTATACAAAGCTATCCTTGGGATATCTTAAAAAAACATTAGTTTTTCAATTTATTGTAAAAAAATGGTTATCAAATGATTAAACTTTCTCCACTTCAGCAATATAACTTAGATTTAACACGCGAAGATTTTCAGTATGATGCTGCTCAAGAAAATGCAGTTAAACACCTGCAAAGACTTTATGACGACTTACAAAGTAAACCACTTGCTGTTTCAGGATTTAAAAAAGTACTAAATCGCTGGAAAAAAGTTTACACAAAACCTGAGATAAAACCCATTAAAGGTATTTATTTTTGGGGAGGGGTGGGCCGCGGAAAAACTTATCTTGTTGATACTTTTTTTGATTGCTTGCCATTTGAAAATAAAACCAGAGTGCATTTTCATCGTTTTATGCACCGTGTTCATCAAGAGCTTAAGGGCTTAACTGGACAGTCTGATCCGCTGAAAATTATCGCCAAGCGTTTTGCTCAAGAAAGCTGCATTATATGTTTTGATGAGTTTTTTGTTTCTGATATCACCGATGCAATGATATTAGGAACCTTATTTGAAGAGCTTTTTTCTCATAATGTTACTTTAGTTGCAACGTCTAACATCATCCCTGATGAATTATACCGCAATGGATTACAACGTGAGCGCTTCTTACCTGCAATAAAGTTGATAAACCAACATACTGACATTGTTAATGTTGATAGTGGTGTGGATTATCGGTTAAGAACATTAGAGCAAGCTGAAATTTACCATTTTCCTTTAGACAATAAAGCAGCGGAAAACTTAGCCGACTATTTCATTCGTTTATCTGCAGAAGTAGGGAAAAAAAATAGCAATATTGAAATAAATAACCGTCAATTACCAACCGTAGAGGTATCAGACGGTGTCGTACATTTTGAATTTAGCCTTTTATGTGAAACAGCCCGCAGTCAAAGTGATTATATGGAAATTAGTCGATTGTTTCATACTGTATTGCTAGCTAATGTAACTCAAATGGGCAGTGAAACTGATGACTCTACACGTCGTTTTATTGCCCTTGTGGATGAGTTTTATGAACGTAACGTTAAACTTATCATTTCTGCAGAAGTTGCCTTAGAAGCGCTTTATAGTGGTGGTCGTTTAACTTTTGAATTTAAGCGCTGTTTATCGCGTCTTCAAGAAATGCAATCTCATGACTATTTAGCTTTAGAACATTTACCATAACAAAACTCTGCATTAAAGCTTGAGATGGTTATTAAAAAACGCTAGTGAGATAAATACTCTCATGCTTACAGTAACTAGTATTTTTGAATTTGTATTTAAGCTAAAACTGATGAATACAAGTGGCAAACCTTCAGTTAAATTGAAGAAAGTTCTCCAGAACTAAAAAATAGGCGTGATCTTTAGCTTTAACTTCTGTACAATGCGCGTCCCTACGTTACTAACGTCTGATGTTTTTTCCAGAACACAGACAGGGGCTCGATACTCGAAGGGGTAATTGCGTAGTCTTTTTTTAACCGACAGGTTGTTGATTTTATTTCTTTATAGAATTGGGTTAACAATGTGTTATTAGGTGTAACAATATTAAATTTGGGTTTTAAAATGAAAACATTTGTAGCAAAACCAGAGAGCGTTGAACGCGAATGGTTCTTAGTGGACGCCGAAGATAAAACTTTAGGTCGTATCGCTACTGAAATTGCAACCCGTTTACGCGGTAAGCATAAACCAGAATACACTCCTCATGTTGATACTGGCGATTATATCGTTGTTATTAACGCTGAGAAAGTAAAAGTAACTGGTAACAAAGCGAAGGGTAAAATTTACTATTCGCATACTGAATTCCCTGGTGGACTTAAGCAAATTAGCTTTGAAAAGCTAATCGAAAAAGCACCAGAGCGTGTACTTGAATTTGCAGTAAAAGGCATGTTACCTAAAGGTCCTTTAGGTCGTGATATGTTCCGCAAACTTAAAGTATTTGCAGGCCCTGAGCATGCCCATACGGCTCAACAACCACAACCTTTGGAGTTATAGACAATGGCTGATAATCAATATTACGGTACTGGTCGTCGCAAGAGCTCTACAGCTCGTGTGTTTATGAAGGCTGGTAAAGGCACAATTACAATCAACAAACGTGACATCACTGAATATTTCAGTCGTCCTACTGCTCGTATGGTTGTTCGTCAACCGTTAGAGTTAGTTGAAATGGTTGAAAAGTTTGACTTTAACATCTCTGTAGTAGGTGGTGGTATTTCTGGTCAAGCTGGCGCAATTCGTCACGGTATCACTCGTGCATTAATGGAGTTCGATGAAACTTTACGTAGTAGCCTACGTGTAGCTGGTTTCGTAACTCGTGATGCTCGTAAAGTTGAACGTAAGAAAGTTGGCTTACACAAAGCGCGTAAGAAACCACAATTCTCGAAACGTTAAGATTTATTCTTATACTTTTTTAAAAACCGGCTTCTGCCGGTTTTTTTATGCCCAAGGAAGGGCATATGTCGCGAACACATGGATTTGAAAGAACGAGGTAGTGAACCAAGTGTAAAATATGGTAACGACGAGCTTCAACAAGTACAATTTTATTTACCTGAGATATATGGCTCATCAATAAAGCGCATCAAGGTAGCTAGCTTTAAAATATGCTGGGTCACCACCAAAAAACATCCCAAATGATAACCACTATCATTAAAAAGCCAGTCCCTCCATTTAATGACACATTTTTTAACATTCATCACTGCAAAACAGCAATTTACCTTGTAAAAAATAAGGCATTTCTTTATGATCATAAAAATTTTTTGTCGCTAGTTTAACTAAACACTAATAAAGTCCTGCATTCTTTTATTTAAAAGAGAAAGTAATGATAAAAATAGCAAGTTTGGTTTTAATTTTTTATTGGAGATTATGAATGAGCAATGCGCCCGTGATTAACGGCCGTCGACGCTTTCTAACTGCTGCTACTGCAGTAGTTGGTGGTGTTGGTGTTGCCGGTGTGGCTGTGCCTTTCATTGCTTCCTGGAATCCAAGTGCCCGAGCGAAAGCTGCAGGTGCTCCAGTTGAAGTTAATGTAAGTAAAATAGAACCAGGTCAACTTATCCGTGCTGAATGGCGTGGTAAACCTGTTTATGTGGTACGCCGTACAGATAAAACCCTTTCTGATTTGGCTAAGCACGACAGTCAGCTTAAAGACCCTAAGTCTGATGAACCTCAGCAACCTGAATATGCAACCAATGAATACCGTTCAATTTCTCCTGAATTCTTGGTGGCATTAGGTGTTTGTACTCACCTAGGTTGTGCTCCAACTTATCATAAAGGTGATTTTGAAGAGAAAGTTGAAGGTGTTACTGACGGTTTCTTCTGCCCATGTCATGGTTCTATGTTTGATATGGCTGGTAGAGTATTTCAAAGTGTTCCAGCGCCACTTAACTTAGTGATTCCTGAGCATTCGTTCCCATCTGAAGGTACCTTGTTAATTGGTGTCGGCCAAGGAGAAGCATAATGTTAATGAACTTATTTACTTCTTTTATGGGGTGGTTAGATAAACGCTTACCCGTAACTGATGCATGGAATAAACATTTAGCACAATATCCAGCACCAAAAAACTTTAATTTTTGGTACTTTTTTGGCTCACTAGCTATGTTAGTTTTAGTGAACCAAATTGTTACAGGTATTTGGTTAACGATGAGCTATGAACCATCAAATGCTGGTGCATTTGCTTCAATTGAATACATCATGCGTGATGTTGATTTTGGTTGGTTATTACGTTACATGCATTCAACGGGTGCTTCGGCATTTTTCATCGTGGTATATTTACACATGATGCGTGGTTTAATGTATGGCTCTTACCAAAAGCCTCGCGAGTTACTATGGATTTTCGGTATGTTGATCTTCTTAGTACTTATGGCTGAAGCTTTTATGGGCTATTTATTACCTTGGGGTAATATGTCTTATTGGGGCGCACAAGTTATTATCTCCTTGTTTGGCGCAATTCCAATTATTGGTGATGATTTAACGCTGTGGATTCGTGGCGATTATGTTATTTCAGGCGCTACTCTGAATCGCTTCTTTGCATTACATGTTATTGCCTTACCATTAGTGCTAGTTGTTCTGGTATTTTTACATATTTTAGCGCTTCATGAAGTAGGCTCTAATAACCCTGAAGGTAATGAGATTAAAAAGCCTAAAGGCAGTGTTAAACCTGAAGAATTGAGCAAGTTTACTTTCCATAAGCAGTATTCTGAAAAATACGATATTGTTGATGCGGTTCCTTTCCATCCTTATTATTCTGTTAAAGATATTATGGGTGTTGTTGGTTTCTTAATTCTATTCTGTTGGGTAATGTTCTTTGCTCCAGAAGGTGGCGGTTACTTTATGGAAGCGCCAAACTTTGAACCAGCTAATGGTCTTAAAACGCCTGAGCATATAGCACCTGTTTGGTACTTTGGTCCTTACTACACCATTTTACGTATTGTTCCTGATAAATTATTAGGCGCTATCGCAATGTTCGGCGCTATTGTTATGTTGTTCTTGTTGCCATGGTTTGATCGCGGCATCGTTAAGTCAGTAAGATACCGTAGTAAATTACACTTATTTAACTTGATTCAATTCTCTATTTGTTTTGTTGTTTTAGGGGCTTTAGGCACATTGCCTGCAACGCCTGTTTACAACATGATAGGTATTGTGGCGAGTTTTGGTTATTTTGGTTTCTTCATTGGACTGTGGTTCTACAGTAAAAATGAGAAGTGCAAACCTGTTCCAGAGAGGATTACAGACTAATGAAAAGATTATTAATTGCTTTATTTACTGTTATTCCTGCTTTAGCGTTTGCCTCAAGCGGTGGTGTACATCTTGATGCTGCTAATAATGACTTAACAGATAAAGAATCGCTAAAACGTGGTTTTGATTCTTATGTTAATTATTGTTTAGGTTGTCATGAACTACAATATCAACGTTATAACCGCACCTTTGAAGATTTAGGAATAGATATCGAAGAAGGGTCTGCTAAGTATTTATTGAATGGCCAAAAGCCAGGCGAGCACATTAAAAATGCGATGCCAGCTAAAGAAGCCGCTAAATGGTTTGGTAGCGCGCCGCCAGATTTAACACTAATAGCACGTTTGAAGCCTGGACCAGATTACATCTATACTTATTTACGTTCATTTTACGTAGACAGTGCCCGTCCTTTTGGTGTGAATAACACAGTGTTCAAAGATGTCGGTATGCCGCATGTATTACAAACACTGCAAGGTGTTCGTACTTTAGATGAAGATGGGCATTTAACACCTGCAACTGGCGGAACAATGACAGCTGAAGAGTATGATGTTTTTGCTCGTGATTTAGCCAACTTTTTTGAATATGTTGGTGAGCCAAATAAGCTCGAACGTGAAAGCTTAGGTTATTGGGTAATTGGTTTCTTATGTATTCTATTTATTATTTCTTATTTACTTAAGAAAGAATATTGGCGAGATGTTCATTAATAACGTTTATTGTTATTTGTGATTTTGGGGATTATTTAGTACTAGACTATGCTCTAGTAGTGGATAGTCCCTTTGTTAGTTTATTAGATTTTAAAAGTTTTAATTGGAGGCAAAATGGCCGTAGCAGCAAACAAACGCTCTGTGATGAATTTATATTCGCATGCAGATGATATGTATAGTCATCAAACACGCATCGTATTAGCAGAAAAAGGCGTTGGTGTAGATATACACTTAGTTGACTTGGCAAACTTGCCAGAAGACTTATTAGATTTAAACCCATATGGAACAATCCCGACGTTAATTGATCGTGAATTAGCTTTATACGAAGCAAAAATCATTATTGAATATTTAGATGAGCGTTTTCCTCACCCACCATTGATGCCGGTATACCCAGTATCACGTGGCCGTAGCCGTCTTATGATGTTCCGCGTTGAAAATGATTGGTACAGCCTAGCAAAAATTATTTTATCAGGTAGTGCTGCAGAAGCAGAAAAGGCACGTCAAGAGCTTAAAGAAAGCTTGTTAAGTGTTGCACCTATTCTAAACGAAGCACCTTACTTTATGAGTGAAGAGTTTAGCTTAGTTGATTGCTACCTTGCCCCATTATTATGGCGTTTACCTGCATTTGGTATTGAGCTTATTGGACAAGGTTCAAAAGAACTAAAAACCTACATGCTTAGATTGTTTGAACGTGAGTCATTCCAAGCTTCTTTAACAGAAGAAGAACGTGAATTACGTATAAGCAATATTGCATAATGACCATTAAAATGACATCAAATAAGCCCTATTTAATTGGGGCTTTTTATGATTGGATCTCTGATAATGAATTAACCCCTTACATTGTTGTTGATGTAAGTGTTTATGGGGTATTAGTGCCAATGTCATATGTAAATGATGGTCAAATCACTTTGAATATTTCGTCATCCGCTTTAGGTGATATTGCCATGGGTGAAATAGCCATTGAATTTAGTGCTAGATTTGGCGGTAAGCTTGAGAGTATTACTGTGCCTTATGGCTCTATAGCAGCCATATACGCTAAAGAAAATGGTGCGGGTACGTCTTTTCCTATTGAGCATCCTTTAGTTGAAGAAGACGTTGCTGATAAAGAAGCTAAAGCAAATAAAGCGACTAAAAAAGCTAAATTAACGAGTATTACCTCGGTAAAGTCAGCTGTTAGCAAAAAAGATAGTATGCCTAAAGAGTCTACAAAGAAAAAAAGCAAAGCAAGTTTGAAAGTGATTAAGTAAGTTAAACGGTTTATTGATAAAATTTCGATAGACCGTTTAATAAATTGACTAGCTTGAATCTTTTATTGGTACTCAAAGGCCATGAATACGCGATTTACACCACTGATGTTTCGCGTAATATTCACCGCTTCATCAGCTTCTTCTTGCGATACTATTCCCATTAAAAACACTTCACTATTTTCTGTTATTACTTTAATGTTGGTTGGATTTATGGTGTCGCTGCTAAACAACGCCGTTTTTACTTTTGATGTTAACCAAACATCGTTACTACGAGTGGTGAATGCAGTGGTATTTCCTATTCTAATTTGATTGTGCACCTTTTGCACGCCCTCAATACTGGATACTTCTTTAATCGCTAGATCACGCAAATAACTGTTTGGGGCTTGGCCTATAATGAGTATTGCACCGTTTATACAAACAAGGTGTAAGTTAGTTTGCTTTTGAAGAGGTTCATTGTCAGAAATTTTTTTACTAGCGTTGAATTCAATTGTTTGATCATCAATTTGTTTACTGATTGTTCTATGATCTGTAACTATACTTGCGCCACTAACAACAGCTACCGTTGCAACACCAACACATCCTTGAAGTGATATTAACAGGCTGATTAGGGTAAGGGCATGAACGTTATTTTTAATATTCATTTGAGGTGATTCTCTTTTTAATAGACCGACAGATCTTAACTTTCTTGAGGAAATAAAGTGGTGTCTATTATTTCGCAAAGAGAGTGTGCAACTAATAAATGGACTTCATGAATACGAGAAGTCCGTGATGAAGGTACACGAATTTCAACATCGTTCTCCCCTAATAAACCAGCGATATCGCCACCATCACAACCTGTTAAAGCGATAATTGGTATGTCGCGGGATACCGCCGTTTCAATTGCTTTAATAATATTTTTAGAATTACCGCTTGTAGAAATAGCCAGCAGTACATCGCCGTTATTGCCCAACGCACGTAATTGTTTCGAAAACACTTCGTCAAATTGATAATCATTTGCAATAGCAGAGAGTGTTGAGGTATCAGTAGTTAAAGAAACCGCAGGTAAGCTAGGACGTTCGGTTTCATAACGGTTTAATAATAATGAGGCAAAGTGCTGTGCGTTACTGGCAGAGCCACCGTTGCCACAAGACAATATTTTATTACCTGATAATAAACATTGCACTATAACCATACCTGCATGTTCTATAGAACCGGCTAATAGATCACTCGCAGCTATTTGCGTTTGAATACTTTCAGTAAAATTACTTTTGATCCTTTCTAACATAAATCGTTAGGCTCCGTTAAAAGGCATTTTTAAGCCAAGTTATTTGAGGGACTGTTTGAGTGCTTTCGTTAAGATCTCCTTCAACGGCCACTACATCAAATCTGCAAGGGGTATTATATTCATTTATTTGTGAACGTTGCAGATAAAATTTTGCACATTGCCTTATTTTTTGCTGCTTTTTGTAAGGGATTGCTGCAATAGCACCACCAAAGTTGTTATTCTTCCGATACTTTACTTCGACAAATACTATAGTATTGCGATCTTTCATAATAAGATCTATCTCACCTTGGCGATTATGAAAATTTTTTCCAAGGTAAGTTAATCCTTGCGAAACTAGATAACGTGAAGCAAGCTCTTCTGCTATTTGACCTACTTTCCGACTTGTAGTATTTGAATTAGATAACATTAAAAACATCCTTGTTATATTTTATTCGTTTTATTTAGAGACGGTTATATTTTCAAAATAAAATGGAAGCTAATCTATAGCAACTTCTTTCACTGTGTTATTGCGATAACGCCCCCAAATTAGGCTGCGTGTTAATATGTTATCTTCACCAAGTTTTAATACACCTGTTTGACCATAGTGTCTTATATAACTAGCTTGTTGCATTTCAGGTATCTTGTTAACCAAAAATAGACTGTCGTAACCCATTGCAAATATGCGTTGTAGGCTGTCAGTGCGTTGCGGCCAAAGAGACTGGCTTTGCTGAACTAGTGGCTTGTTTTGTTGGCTTGAATTTAATAACCAAGGAATTTCAGTAAACACTAAGCTTGTTAAATCTCTGTTGTCACTTTTGTCATCGTTAACACTATGGCTAAGTGAACTGGCATATATAGGAATTATTGAAGAGAATGGACTGGTATTAACATCAATGTAAGGCTTAAGTAGTTTAGTTTGTTCCGGGTTAGCGACCAAATAAATCATGTCTATATCTCGCCTATTTCTGAACTCGGCTTTTACCTTTGTTTTGAACTTACCCTTTATTTCTTTAATGCGCTGTTGACTGCTCTCAATACCTAAACTGGCTTTTAAATCAGTTTGCATTTTTTTACCTGTATTAAAATAAGTAATTTCAGGTGCTTGGCCATTAATGTTTTGCCATTGTTGAGCGAAAGTTTCAGCAATACGACGACTAATATTACTCTTTGAAGATAAAATAAGTGGGTGTTGATAGTGTTTTTGGCTTAAGCTCGCTGCCGCTTGTTTGGCTTCGTCTTCTCTGCGCATGGAAAGGGCAAATTGATGAGGAAGCAGAGCATTTTTCTCTGGCAAATTAAGTAAAAGTGTTGGCACGGCGATATCTTGTTGCTCTAGGTAGGTAGCAACATGATTTTTAAGTAGTGGACCAATAACAAAATCTATGTTTTTTTCAACAAAAATTTCCTGCAATTTTTCCATATCCACTTCATTTTCATCAATAAAATGAATTTTTCTTTCGGTATCACTTTGGTAAGCGGCTAATATGCCTTGTTGTGCGACAATACCTGCTGCATTTTGCTTACCTGATAATGGCAATAATACGGCGATATTTTTTACTGGGGGTGTGGTGCTATCAAAGGGAATGGATAAGCTATTAGCAACAATATTGGCAGGGTGAGATCTAAACTGCAGTCGCCACTGTTTAAGTGACCGCTCAAACTGTTGCGATTGTCCGCTCCTATGATTAGCTAGTAACAATAGCTGTTGCCAGCCTTTAAACTTAGGAGGGTTCTTTCTTTCTAGTTGTTTGATTTGCCATAAAGATAATTGGCTCAATGATTGCCAAAAAGCAAAATACACTTCATCCGTGATCTCTTGTTCTAAAGAAAAAATTCTTAACTGAGCATCTAGTACATTAAGTTGTTGGTTTTGTTGTTTGGCAGTTAATTCAACCAGTTTATGATAAGTTAATTGATGATCGAATTTATGTTCATCTTGCAAAGTGCTAGCTACAGCCAACTGCATTTGAGCTAAAGAGCTATAAGCTAATGAATTTAAGCTGGTGGCTTTTACTATTGATAATCTATATAACAGTTTGGCTCTGTTTATTGTCTGGGAATCCCCTTGCTCTGTTACTAAGTTAGCATTTAATAATGCACAACTTTGGTTTGCTAACCACAATGCTTGGTGATTTTTTTCTTCTAATAAAAAATGTTCACTGGCGGTAACAAGTACAGGTATTGATTGTGAAACTGATAATGTCTGGGCTTGTGTTAAATAATACTGAGCGTTTCTTAATTCTTTTTCACCGCTGTCTACTAATTGAGAATCTCTAACTGATTGAGTCGTACTTTTATTCGCTTTTGGTACGGCACAGCTAGCGACTAGGCAAATTATAAAGGCAGAAGAAAGTAGCGTTTTTAATGAGATTTGAAAATTAGTTAGCATATCCTGCGAAAAATCCGTGCATATTAAGTGAAGTATCGGTTTATAATAAACGTCATTAACAAAGGTCACAACAAAAGTAAGTAAAAATGACAGAAACTCAGGTGAATTCAGGTACTTTATATATTGTTGCCACACCAATAGGTAATTTAGGTGATATTAGTCAACGAGCAATCGATATTTTATCGCAAGTCGATATTATTGCCTGTGAGGATACTCGTCATACACAGCGATTATTATCAGCATTTGCCATTAAAAATAGAACAATGTCAATGCATGACCACAATGAACGCCAACGGCAAGATCAAATTGCTTCAATGTTGCAAGAAGGTAAAAGTATTGCTTTAGTATCAGATGCTGGCACGCCTTTAATTAGCGATCCTGGATTTCATTTAGTACGTCATTGTCGGCAGTTAGGGTTATCAGTAAGCCCAATACCTGGAGCTTGTGCAGCAATAGCCGCCTTATCTGCAGCAGGACTGCCTACAGACAGATTCACTTTTGAAGGTTTTTTGCCTTCAAAGTCTGGTGCACGACAAGCCAAACTCAATGAACTTAATGAAGAAACTCGTACTATGGTGTTTTACGACGCACCAAGGCGAGCAATAGATACCATCAGTGATATTGTGAAAACTTTAGGCGGTGAACGTTATGTCGTTATTGCTAGAGAGCTTACAAAAACGTTTGAAACGATACATTCTGACAGCGCGGAAAATTTGCTGTCATGGCTTGCGAAAGATCCTAATCAGCTCAAAGGCGAGATGGTATTGATATTAGAAGGTCATAAAGTTGTCAAAGATGAAATATCATCACAGGTTATCGATACCTTAAAATTGTTGGTTGCAGAGCTTCCCCCTAAGAAAGCTTGTGCAATAGCAGCTAATATTTATGGCGTGAAAAAAAATGCTCTTTATGAAATAGCCTTAGAATTAAAAAAAGCATAAAGATTGCTCTGAATTAATAATGATTAGTTTTATATTTAAAAGTTAACGTATTTTATAATAATTATTGGAACGGCTTCATTATTCACCTCTCATAAAGTCGTTGGGTAAAATTCCAAAATACCAAGTAGTTAAAATATAAGAAAGCTAGTTAAAGCATTGTTATTCCCCTTTTGGGAATCGAGAAATAGTAACCTTTTGGTGTTTATGTCAATGCAAATATTAATGATTTTTAATGATAAAATAGCCAATTAAAAAATTATCCTCTGACTAAATTGTCATTTAAGTTGAATGATGCGCCTTTTCTTGCTCAAATGACGCCCTAATAGCTCAATAGTAATTTAAATTAGGCCGCTTCTCAGTGTATAAACTGAAGTTTGATTGCCTTTAACGAGAAAGTTAACCCCGATCCATGAAATATACCCGCGTTTTTATTAATAGCATAGCGTATGAGCTAGCGCCTGAAGTTGTCACAAGTCATGCGCTAGAGTCTCGATTAGCTCCTTTGTATCAAAAGTACCGTATACCTATGGGACAGCTTGCCGCTTTAACAGGTATAGAAGAACGTCGCTGGTGGCCAAAAGAGCATATATTATCCGATGGTGCATTAGCTGCTGCTGAAAAAGTCATTGATGAAACCGGAATTTCTGTTGGTGATTTAGGTGCTGTTGTTTATACAGGTGTTTGTCGTGATCAGCATGAACCAGCTACAGCTTGTCGTATTGCTGCTAAGTTAGGTGTATTAAAAGATACCGCTATTTATGATATTTCAAATGCCTGTTTAGGGGTGTTGTCAGGGATATTAGATATCGCTAATCGTATTGAGTTAGGTCAAATTAAAGCGGGTCTCGTTGTTTCTTGTGAATCAGCTCGTCATATTGTTGATGTAACTATTGATGACATGCTGGCTGATCCTAGTATGAAAAATTATGCGCAATCACTGGCAACACTTACCGGTGGGAGTGGTGCAGTAGCCATTTTATTAACTGATGGCAGCTTGGAGTTAAACACAGAGCGAAATCATCAGCTATTAGGAGCAAGTCACTTATCTGCTCCAGAGCATAACGGTTTGTGTCAGTGGGGTCTTGAAGAGGTGGGTCCTCAGTTATTTCGTGAGTTTATGCGCACCGATGCAGTCACATTACTCAAAGAAGGTGTTTCACTGGCAAAAGATACTTGGGAACACTTTTTAGAGCAACGCGACTGGATGATTGAGCAAGTTGATAAAGTGATATGTCATCAAGTAGGTGCCGCAAACCAAAAACAAGTGCTGACCGCACTTGAAATCCCTGTAGAAAAAGAATTTCCGAGTTATCAGCTTTTAGGCAATATGGGGACAGTTTCCCTACCGGTAACCGCTGCAATGGCACATGATCAAGGGTTTTTGAAAAAGGGTGATAACGTAAGTTTCCTAGGCATAGGTAGTGGCCTAAACTGTATGATGTTAGGGCTTAAATGGTAAGTGGGTACTTACCATTTAACACTCGACATATTTTTACATGCATTTTCATTCAATACAGGGCAGCACAATGTCGGATCAAAACTTAGCGACTTTATTTCCTTTTAAACGTAATTTTCTTGATAGAAATGGCCAGCAATATCATTATGTGAATGAAGGAAGTGGTGAGCCGGTAGTCATGGTTCATGGTAATCCCAGCTGGTCGTTTTATTATCGTAACTTAGTGAAAACCTTGAGTACTACTCATCAATGTATCGTTCCAGATCATATTGGTTGTGGTTTATCAGATAAGCCGGATGATGATAATTACGATTACACTTTGGCTAATCGTATTGATGATCTTGAAGCCTTGCTTGAATACCTAAATATTGATAAAAATATCACTCTTGTTGTTCACGACTGGGGCGGTATGATCGGCATGGGCTATGCAGCTCGCTATCCAGAGCGTATTAAAAAATTAGTCATATTAAATACTGCTGCTTTTCATTTACCTGAGAGTAAATCTTTTCCTTTGCCGTTAGCTGTGGGCAGGAATACCATGTTAGGAACTATTTTAGTTCGTGGTTTTAATGCTTTTTCTGGTATTGCTTCTCATATCGGTGTCAAGCGCAAAGCGATGGCAAAAGATATTCGCAAAGCGTATGTTTCGCCTTTTAATTCATGGAAAAACCGAATCTCAACTTTGCGGTTTATTCAAGATATTCCATTAAAACCTCATGATAGAAACTATCAACTTGTTAGTGACATTGAAAATAGCTTACCTCAGTTTACACAGTTGCCTATGATGATTTGCTGGGGTTTAAAAGACTTTGTTTTTGATAAACATTTTTTAGCGGTATGGCAAGAAAAATTCCCACAAGCTGAGGTGCATGCTTTCGATGATTGCGGGCACTACATTTTAGAAGACGCCAGTGATGAAGTTGTGCCATTAGTGACTGATTTTATCAATAAAGAGCATGTTAATACAGCAAGTGGCCCTTTAAATGACTAACATAAGTGGTGTGACAGATAACAGTATCAATACTGCTAATTTGACTCGCCATTTACAACAAGCAGCTATTGAACGTCCCCAATCACTCGCCGTGGCAGTACAAAAGTCTCACCGACAAATTTTTTCATTATCAAAAATCCTCAGCTATCAAGAAATAAATTTTAGCGACTTAAATGCCAGAAGTGATGAAATTGCTTTTGCACTAAATTACTATGGTATCCAACGTGGTATGAAAGCCGTGTTAATGGTAACGCCAAGTATTGATTTTTTCGCCCTAACTTTTGCCTTATTCAAAGCGGGTATTATCCCTATATTGGTAGATCCTGGTATGGGCGTTAAAAACCTCAAGCAATGTTTTGCTGAGTCCGCTCCTGATGTTTTTATTGGTATCCCAAAGGCGCATATTGCCCGTAAGCTTTTTGGCTGGGGGAATTCGAGTGTTAAGTTTTTACTTACCGTTGGCGGTTCTAGTTTATTTGGCGGCATAAGCCTTGATAAATTATTAAAAAATACGAATATCACCAACCAACCATACCCAATGATTAAATTGGTTGAGAATGAAATGGCCGCGATACTTTTTACCAGTGGCAGTACAGGGGTGCCAAAAGGTGTTGTTTATAGTCATAAAATGTTTGAAGCTCAAATTAGCGCCTTAAAAGATGATTATGGTATTGTTCCGGGAGAACGTGATTTAGCCACTTTCCCTTTATTCTCATTATTCGGTCCTGCATTGGGCATGGCATCAATTATTCCTGATATGGATGCCAGTAAACCGATAACAGCGAACCCTGACTTTATCTTTGCCGCCATTGAAAAATATCAATGTAGTAACTTATTCGCTAATCCCGCATTAATTGAAGTGCTTGGACAAGCTGGCCTTAATAAAAATAAGCTCAAGCAACATAAGCTACCAAGTTTAAAAAGAGTAATCTCTGCAGGCGCCCCAGCGACGCTATCTTCAATTGAATGTTTTAGTCAAATGCTCAACGATGATGTTGAAGTACTAAACTCTTATGGCGCAACAGAATCACTGCCATTAACTAAAATTGGCAGTAAAGCGTTATTAGCCACCACAGAGACAACCAACAACGGTGGTGGCATATGCGTAGGTTTTCCCATTAAAGGTGTCGAGATTGCCATTATGGCTATCACTGAAGAAGAGATCGTTAACTGGCGTGATGATTTAACCTTGCCCGAAAATACTATTGGTGAAATTGTTGTTAAGGGCGATATGGTTAGCCAGTCGTATTATCAACGTCCTAGTGCAACAGCACAGGCTAAAATTGTAGATACTGAGGCAGATGAGCAAACGGTTTATCGCCACCGTATGGGAGACTTAGGTTACCTTGATGATAATGGACAGTTATGGATGTGTGGACGTAAAGCACATCGTGTTGAAGCCGCTGGGACTATTTTATTCTCTATTCCCTGTGAGCGTATTTTCAATACTCATAAATCAGTTAAGCGTACAGCCTTGGTCGGTGTGGAAGCTGAAGGTATTATCAAACCTTTATTATGTATTGAACTTAATAAAAATACTCAACTTGGTAGTAATCTCACCCAACAACAATTGTTTAATGAATTAAAAACTATTGGCTCAGCTCATCAGCAAAGTTGCAACATTGATGATTTTTTAATTCATCCTAATTTCCCTGTTGATATTCGCCATAATGCCAAAATATTTAGAGAAAAATTAGCGGTTTGGGCACAACAACAGATTAAAAAATAGTTTAGTTTTAGTGGTAAACAGTTAAAAATTAAAGAATAAGGAAGATAATTATTTCTATTTTACAAAACCCTGACTTATCAAACGCATTAGCTCAATTGGCTAATAAAGTTGATCACGTTTTTGTAACAGGTGCCGGTGGCTTTTTAGGTAAAGCCATATGTAAAATGTTGTGTTCAGCAAACATCAAGGTTACCGGTTTTGCTAGAGGCAGTTATCCTGAACTGGAGCAACTCGGCGTAGTTATGGTTCAGGGCGATATTTGCGATTTAGAAAGACTGAAAATGGCTATGAAAGATTGTGATTTAGTTTTTCATGTTGCTTCAAAAGCCGGTGTATGGGGTAGTAAAAAGGATTATTATCTACCCAATGTTGATGGTGCGGCAAATGTTATTCAAGCTTGTAAATCACTTGCTATCAAACATATTGTTTATACCAGTACGCCAAGTGTCACCTTTGCCGGAGTTGATGAAGCAGGTATTGATGAAACTCAACCTTATGCTGAAAACTTTCTTAATTATTATGCAGAGTCTAAGGCAGTCGCAGAAAAAATGATGCTTAATGAGAATAGTGAACAGTTAAAGATAACAGCACTAAGACCACATTTAATTTGGGGCCCAGAAGATCCTCACCTGGTACCAAGAGTTATCGAAAGAGCAAAAGCAGGGCGATTAAAGTTACTAGGAAATATCGATAAACTTGTTGATACTATTTATGTTGATAATGCCGCTTACGCGCATATCTTAGCTGGCGTGAATATAGTGCAAGATAATGCTGAATGTGCAGGTAAAAGTTATTTTATTAGTAATGACCAGCCAATTACTATGGCTGTTATGCTCAATAATATTTTGGCCTGCGTAGATTTACCGCCAGTAACCAAACGTATTCCGACTGCTTTAGCTTATGGTGTAGGAACTTTGTTAGAATGGAGTTATCGGCTTATCGATAAAAAAGAAGAGCCGATGATGACACGCTTTGTTGCTCGTCAATTATCAACCAGCCATTATTTTACTATTGATGCGGCAAAAAATGATCTAGGCTACCAGCCTTTAGTTAGTATTATACAAGGTATGAAAGCGCTTAAAACCTCACTTTTAGAACAAAAAGAATCAACATAAAAAAGTAGAAAAACTCATGAGTAAAATTTACCATCACCCCGTACAGATTTATTATGAAGATACCGACCATTCAGGTGTAGTTTATCATCCTAATTTCCTCAAGTATTTTGAACGTGCTCGTGAGCATGTTATCGATAGTGATCGTCTTGCAAAATTATGGGCTGAAAAAGGCTTAGGCTTTGCGGTTTATAAAGCCAATATGATCTTTCAAGATGGTGTTGAGTTTGCTGAAATTTGTGATATTCGCACCTCTTATAAACTTGATGGCAAATATAAAACTTTGTGGCGGCAAGAAGTCTGGCGACCAAATGCGAAAAAACCTGCTGTTATTGGCGATATAGAAATGGTGTGTCTAGATAAAGAAAAACGATTACAACCTATCCCTGATGAAATATTAGCGCCAATGCTGCAAGGATAAATCTCACATTTTAAAGTGTCGCACTTTTGCGACACTTAACTTTTATTCTGTATCAATAATGATACACCACTTCTCCCAGAAAAAATCTAACCTATAAAATATTTCTATAAAATCTTTAAATTTCAACCTGTTACTTGTAAATATAAATCTTGGCTTAATCATTGCGATATACAAGGCATAGAAAATTATGAATTGGGAAAATAATGGATACCAAAAGACAAATTTTACCTACTCCTCTATGGAGAAAACACTGGATTCTGATTTCAGTCATTTTACTTATTTCGGCGACTCTTGTGTTGAAAAATACTTTGGGCAGTGCTTCTTTTATTGTCGACATGGATGAGCTTATTACTGCCGAAGTTAAACAGGGCGACTTTAAAGTTAATGTTCGAGCCAGCGGTTTATTAAAACCATTGAATATTCGTTGGGTATCGTCACAAGTGGCCGGCCGAGTTGAGCAAGTATTTGTCAAAGCGGGTGCTAAAGTTAATATCGGTGATGTGCTTGTCGAACTGTCCGATCCAGATTTAAACCGAGAATTAGAAAAAACTGAATGGGAAGTTAAAGCCCTTAAAGCAGAAAATCATGCGGCGATGGTATCTTTAGAGTCACAAATGGTTGATCTGAAAAATGTAGTTATAGAAGCTGATTTTGCCCATCAAATGGTTAAACTTAAACTCAATGCTGAAACCTTACTAATGGAGCAAGGCAATGCGACGGTTTCTGCACTGGATTATAAAAAGAGCCAATTAGCGGTGAAACAAAAGCATCAATTTTGGCGAGCACAACAAAGTAAAACTGAAAAAATGAAAGCAAACATACAAGCGAGCCAAACAGCGCAACTTGCCCGCTTAGGTGCTGTAGAAAATAGCTTGCAAAGAGTACAAGCTCAAGTTGATGCGTTAATTGTGAAAGCTACAATGACGGGCGTTGTTCAGCAGGTTTCATTGCTTCTTGGTGAGCGAGCACAAGTCGGTGACAGTGTGGCATTAATTGCTGATCAAAAATCTCTTTATGCAGAGCTGCAAGTACAAGAAATAAAAATTGGCGAGATTGATTTAGGTCAAAGCGTCATTATTGATACTCGCAGCAGTGAAATTTATGGCCAAGTAATGCGTATAGATCCTGCGGTAAAAAATGGCATGGTTAAAATAGATATTGAAATACTCAATGATTTACCTGATGAAGCAAGGCCTGAGCTTACTGTGGATGGTTTAATTGAAACCAGCCATATAGAAAATGCTTTGTATGTTAAACGACCTGCATTCGCTCCTAGCTATCAAAAAATAGGGCTGTATAAACTTAGCCAAGATAAAGAGTTCGCGAGTAAAATGTCAGTTAATTTAGGGCAGAGTTCAGTGAGTAAAATACAAATTATTTCAGGACTCAATGTTGGCGATAACATTATTGTTTCTGATACAGCGAGTTGGCAAGAGCATAAAGAAATTATGATCAACTAGAGACGTTGAACAATATTTATAATCGAGTAAGCCGAGCAAAAATTGAATAAGAGTCTAGTAATAATTTAATAAATACAACAACAAGCGCAAACTTATAGCAGGTTTATGAAATAAGTTGATGACGTTAGGGGAAATAAAATGACAGCACTTTTAACATTAAATAATATCGATAAGAAATTTTTGACCGAAGAAATAGAAACCAACGCAATTAGTGGCATCAATTTAATTATTAATGAGGGGGAGTATATTTCTCTTAGTGGACAATCAGGTTGTGGTAAGTCAACACTACTTTCTTTATTGGGCTTATTGGACTCTCCTACATCAGGCGAATATCACCTCAATGGTACAGATGTATCTTTAATGACGAGAGACCAAAGAGCCAAAATTAGAAGTGAACAAATAGGTTTTGTTTTTCAATCTTTCAACTTGATATCTGATCTTACTGTCTTTGAAAACGTTATGTTACCACTGACTTATCAAACAGGTATTGATAAAAAAACCATAGAAGAAAAAGTTACCTCAGTGTTAGAAAAAGTAGAGATGTCACATCGTAAAAATCATTTTCCATCACAACTCTCTGGAGGACAGCAGCAACGTGTTGCTGTAGCACGAGCTTTGGTGAATGACCCTGCGATAATTTTAGCTGATGAACCAACGGGTAACTTAGATTCTAAAAATGCAGAAGCGGTATTAGCATTATTAGATAAGTTACATCAAGAAGGCGCTACTATTTGCATGGTTACTCATGATCCTGCCTCAGCTAAAAGAGCAGACCGATGTTTAGAGATGTTTGATGGTCGACTCATTTCAGATCAACAAAATATCCGAGTAAATAAACCTGTTGAATTAGTTGCAAGCTAGGGAGAAGGACATGCCAATTATTATTGATATAAAATATGCGCTTAGATTGCTATTTAAATCACCTAAATTTACTACGATGACATTGATGGTATTGGTCGGTGGTTTGTCTATTAGCTTATTTACCTTTTCATTTTTATATTCAACATTATATAAAGACCTGCCATTACCTGAAGGAGATACTGCACTCTCGGTATCTGCAATGATAAATGGAGACTACTCTTTACTAACCCCGTATGAATTCTCTCAAGTCAAATCAGAACAAACAGTGCTTGAAGAGTTTGGTGTTTATGATGATAAAAACTATCGACTTTCTTTTGGTGATGCAGGAAAAAATATTCCAGGTAGTAATGTTGATGAGGGGTTCTTCAAATTTAGTCGCACTTTACCATTACTTGGCAGAACAATTGTAAAAGAAGATATGAAAGTTGGTGCTACACCGGTAGCAGTGATTAGCTTTCAAGTTTGGCAAAATGAGTTAGCAGCAAGTGATGAGGTATTAAATAAAACGTTAGTGGTTAATGATGTTGTTACTGAAATTATTGGGGTAATGCCACAAGGCTATCGTTTTCCGGGGACAGCTAAAATATGGTTGCCTTTATCTGATAATGATTTAAAGCTTGCCGCTGATGCAAGAAACCATCTTTATTCCTACGGCAGAATAAAAGCAGGCGGCGATCATGCTAAAGCTCTACTAGAGTTGAGTAGTTTGCTTGATAATATTTACCAACAAAATGTTGCTTTATATGATTTAGAGAAGGGTAAAAAATCTGTACAGTTATTAACCTTCCCTCTTGCTCAAACAGGTGGTGAAGGAACAGTTATTTTTAGTTTTCTTAATGCTATTGCTTGGATGATATTACTACTGGCATGTATTAATGTCGGTAATTTGTTATTAGCACGCTCAATTGAGCGTCAAAAAGAAACGGCAATACGAGCGGCGTTAGGTGCTTCTAATTCTCGCTTAGTCAGTCAACTAATGTGGGAAGGAATTATCATCACGACATTAGGTGGAATATTGTCAGTATTATTAGTAGGAGCAGCACTACATTATACTAATATTGTCCTACATTCTTGGATGCCGGATGGCATGCTATTTTGGTGGCAATGGGGTATGGACATTGAAACGATCGTGATGGCGATAGTTTTTACTGTTGTCACAATATTTCTTTCTTCATTTTTACCAGCATGGCGCTCGGCCAATCAAGATATTAATACCACGTTAAGAGATGGCACTCGTGGTGCGCAAAGCAAAAAAGCGGGGCGTTTGTCACGTTTCTTAGTAACAACCCAAGTGTTTTTAGTGGCCATTTTGATGTTAATTGGTGCAATGTCAGCCTTTATATCACTAAAATTTATAAATTTAGATTTAGGTGATGATTACAATAACGTGATGACTGCTAGAATGAATTTACCTTCAGGAAAATACCCTGAGCCAGCGCAAAAAATTGCTTTTTATCAAAACCTGATTGAAGAGCTTAGGAGTCATCCTAAAGTTGTTGATGTTGTTACCAATAACTGGATGGGAGAGTCAGAACTAACGATGGATAACATGGACTATCCAAGTGATTATGACAAACCTAAAGTAGATGTTATTGGTACTATGGGTAAAACAAGTACTATCGGTGTTAACCTTCTTGAAGGCCGATTTATTTCTCATTTAGATAAAGAAGGTAGTCGCAAGATAGCGATGATCAGCCAATCAATGGCAAAAAGGTATTGGCCAGGTGACTCTGTATTGGGAAAGTATTTTAACGTTGAGATAAACGGTGAAAATGAAAAGTTATTTATCATTGCCGTTGTCACTGACCGATTAAACCCACGAACCATTTTAGGAAAGATAGATAGTGCCGATGAGATTTATATTTCAGGCTTTCAGTTTAGCAATAACTTTCAAGCGGTTTATTATCGAATTCATGGCGACTTAGCGCAAACGGAAGAAATTTTTTATCAAGCTTTATTTAAAGCTGATCGTACACTCGATTTGTTTTATCCAGTACAGCCGGCGATGAAAAATAGAAGTTTAATGAGAGATGTTATGAGCCTAGTCTCCAATATCACTTTCAGTACCGGCTTCTTTGCACTATTACTGGCACTGGTAGGAATTTACGGATTGACGGCCAATTCAGTTGCTCAGCGTACACATGAAATTGGTATTAGGCGGGCGGTTGGAGCAACAGATAAAAATATTGTCCAGATGTTCTTAAAACAAGGACGAAAACAACTGATAAGAGGTTTAGGTCTGGCGTTGATTATTTTTTCTCTATTGGCATTTGGTTTTAATAAATTTTCTGAAAGCATATTTCCTGTTTACCTTTATGCTGTGTTAGCGTTAACTGTAGTTGTAGGTTTATCGTGTGTTGTTATGCTCGCTATCTACGCGCCAACAAGACGCGCAGTTAAAATGGAACCAAGTTCGGCATTACGATACGAATAAATATCAAGCACCGTTTTAATATTAGGATTCTATGTTAACGCCTGATATTAAAACGGTTCTGTTATACCAATCGGATTAATTAGTTCCTTATTTTATTTATGTGCTTTATGAATCTTAAGTTAGGTGTGATTTTTTGTGAAAAATAAAAAAATACTTATTGCTGATGATGATTTAAATATCATTGCTAGCTTGAAATATATTTTATCAGAAGAAAATTTTGATATTTTGGCGATGACCACACCTGAAGCTGTCATTGAAAACTTGAAACTGGAAACCTTTGACTTAGTGCTACTTGATATGAATTTCCAGCAAGACACTACCTCAGGGGAAGAAGGTTTAACCTTGGTAAAGGCAATTCAACAAATAGATGATACTTTGCCTATTATTGTAATGACAGGTTGGGCTACGGTTGATATTGCTGTTGATGCAATGCGAGCTGGCGCTAAAGATTTCATTCAAAAGCCATGGAACAATGAACGTATAATTAGCGCAATTAATACCCAAATTAAACTAGCGAGTATCAATAAAAAAGTACAACGACTCAGCCAAGAAAATAAGTTGTTAAGTGCTCAAGCTCTTCCTAAACATCAAAGCGATATTATTGCCAAGTCACCTTCAATGAAGCAGCTATTGGATAATTTAAATAACTTAGCTAAAAGTGATATGAGTATTTTACTCACGGGTGATAATGGCACGGGTAAAAGTATGTTAGCGGCTTATGTTCATAAGGTATCAAGTCGTGCCAAACATTCTTTTGTACCCGTTAATATGGGCGCTATCCCTGAGAGTTTATTTGAAAGTGAAATGTTTGGTCATGTTAAAGGTGCTTTTACCGATGCCAAAGACAACCGAATTGGCCGCTTTGAAATGGCAGAGCATGGTACTTTATTTTTGGATGAGCTGGCTAATATTCCTATAGCTCAACAAGCTAAGCTATTAAGGGTATTAGAAGAAAGTAAATTTGAAGCGGTAGGTAGTAGTAAGTCACACCATGCCGACGTGCGTATTATTTCAGCAACCAATGGTGATTTAGGCGCTGCCATTACGGATAAAACCTTTCGACAAGATTTATTTTACCGTCTTAATACCATAGAGTTAAGAGTGCCTTCCCTTTCAGAACGCAATGAGGATATTCAACCTTTGGCTGAGTATTTCTTGCAAACTTTCAGTGTTAAGTATCATATGCCATGCCCACAATTATCTAAGCAGGCGATAGATAAATTATGTCAATATCATTGGCCGGGAAATATTCGAGAATTAAGCCACTTGATGGAGCGAGTATTATTCACCAGTAAAAATTCAGTGATCAATGATAAAGATCTATTGCTAACAGAGCCACAAAGTCAGTCGGCATTATTAAATAGCGCTAAACTTAGTATGGATGAAATTGAAAAACAGGCGTTATTAACACGACTGGCGTATTATCAAGGTAATGCTACTGAAACCGCAAAGTCTTTAGGCTTAAGTCGAAGTGGTTTTTACCGCCGTTTAAGTAAATATGAAAAAGGTTAGTTCTATTAAAAACGTTTTCTCAGCTTTCATGCCTGATAAGCAAAAAATAAAAGCAAATCAAGACTTGTGGCAGGTGGTATTACTGATCTGTATGCCTTGCTTGTTGATAACGCTTTTATCTTTATATCTAGCTGATGTTTCAGGTTATTTAATTGCATTTTTATTGATTATTCTATCCTTGGTAAGCACTTACGTGGTGGTCGCCAGTAAGCAGCGAGCCGAACATCAACTACGAACTTTATCAAATATCGTTGAGGCGATGATTCACGGAGACTACACATTAAAGGGAAGATTACAGGCTAATCAAGCACTGCAAGAACTATTAGATTATATTAATAAACTTTCTGATAACTTATCTCGCCATAAAATTGAAGCTAAAGAAAGTCGTTTATTACTTGAAAAAATCATGGAGCAAATGGATGCCATGGTCTTTGCAGTGAACTATGAAGGTTATATTGTAATGGCCAACCTCTCCGCGCAAAGATTGCTGCTTAACATTGAACCGAGTAGTGATAACTTTAATCAGCGACACCATCAACAAATGAAGCTAATCGACTTACCGCTTGGTGAAGAGATACTAAAGGCAACAACAGGCATTATAAACTTTAATCAAGGGCAACTTAGTGGCGAACACCTGCTAACAACAGAGTCTTTTATCAGTGATGGTACACAACATCAGCTATATTTGCTCACCAATGCTGAGCGCTTGTTAATGGAAAAAGAGCGTAATGCATGGCAGAGTTTATTAAGAGTATTAAGCCATGAAATGAATAATTCATTAACGCCAATTACGGCAATTAGTCAATCGATGCAACAAAAACTGCGACAAAAAATGAAACACGGTGAAGCCATTGATAATGCGGAGTCATTAGTGCAAGGTATTGGAATAATTCATGAAAGGTCGTTGTCACTAACGGCGTTTATTGCCAGTTACAGTCAACTGACTCATCTACCTCAGCCGATAAAAAGTCAGTTTGAATTAAAACCTTTATTAACTAAAGCCACGCAACTTTTTCCTGAGTGTCGTTTTGAAATCTCAGGGGAAACAAGCATTGTTGATTTTGAGCACTATAGCATTGAAGTAGACCGTAATCAGTTTGAGCAAGTGCTGATTAATTTATTTAAAAACGGTGTAGAAGCCATGGATCATTTAACTGACAAAGTTATCCAAGTTGAATGTTTAATAGCTGATAACTTCCTACAAATTAACATTAAAGATCAAGGTCAGGGCATAGCTAATGTTAATAATTTATTTGTACCATTTTATAGTACTAAGCCCTTAGGTAGCGGTATTGGGTTAACCTTGTCTCGTCAAATTTTATTTAATCACGGTGGCACTATCAAATTATTCAATCAAGATATCGGCGTGGAAGCAGTTATTTCACTGCCAATATCTCATTAAAAAGCTTAAGGTAATTTAACTGATATTTTGAGTGTAATACCAATCCGCATAAACATTTGCTCACCCTTACTTGTTAAAACTAACAATAGCTATGTTGCTTTCAATCACAATAACCAGTTATTGCTCAATCAAGCGTCTTGCTCTTGTTAATTTTTCCTGCGTAATGATTGATCACCTCTTTATGCGCAATGGTATAAATTAAACTGGAAATCCTAGTTGTGCTTTCAACTTACTTGCTTGGCGGCGAGAGATTTCAACTTCAACATTATTTTTAAGTAATGCTAACAGGCCATAATTTACCGTCTGCTCTATTTTTTCAATTGCATCTAAGCGTAGGATATCAACACGACTCGCTCTAAAGTAGTTATTAGTATCAAGCCTGGCTTCGATTTTATTTAATGAACTGTGTAAATAAGCTTTGCCTTGCGACGTATAGATGGCAGCATGGTTACCAATGCTTTCAAAGCGAGAGATATCACCAAGGCGAATTATTTTCATGTGATCGCCAAATTTCACCATCAGTTTAAAGTCATCATCGAGTGTTGTTTCGTTAGTTGATACTTCACTATCTGTGAATTTTTCTATCGTTTCTGCTAAGCGCTCAGGCACTATGGGCTTTACTAAATAATCAATGGCATTAAGAGCAAAAGCATCAACGGCAAATTCATCGTAGGCGGTACAAAAAACAATAGGAATTTCACCTTTAAGTTTTTCTGCAAGTGTTAATCCGGTACCACCAGGCATTTCGATATCTAAAAATATAATATCCGGTTGATGCTGTTCAATTTCATCTAAACCTTGGTCAATATTTTCTGCTTGCGCAACTACCGTAATATGTGGGTGCTTTTTTAATAAGCGTAATAATTCTTGGCGTGCCATACGCTCATCGTCAATGATAATGGCATTAAGTGGTTTATCCGTTCTTGATAGGTTCATATGGTAAACTCATATTTACATGAAAAGTATCATTGTCTGTTTCTTGACTAAGCACTCCGAGCTTGCCAAAAATCAGTTCAATCCTTTGGGTTAAATTCTTTAATCCGACCTTAGTACCTGACTTTACTAAGTCGGGTTGGTAGGGATTAATAACATCAATAATTAGCATGTTATTTTTAATTTTGCTATTGAGCGTTAACGTGCCGCCATTTTTTAAATTAGCGATGCCATGCTTTATCGCATTTTCAACTATGGTCAATAAACCCATTGTTGGAATTTTAGCATTTTTACTTTCAGGTGAAATATTCATATTAATAACTAAGCGCTCACCTAATCGAATATCTTCTATTGATAAATAATGCTGACAAACTTCAAGCTCCTTCCCTAAGCTTGTATAAGCTTTAGTATCGGTAGATAAGTTATAACGAAATAACGTTGATAATTGCGTGACTAAATCTGCCGCTTTATCTTCATCTTCATAGATCATGCCGCGAATAGTATTCAGTGAATTGAATAAAAAATGCGGATTTATTTGATTCATCAAACTGGCAAGTTGTTGATCTTTTAATTGGTCAGCTAGTTTTCTTCGATCTCTTATCGAAGTGATAGTTAAATACAACAAACTCCAAATCAAAAAGAATATCGTATTAATAAATAGATAAAAAAATAATTCTATTATAAGCCCGTATTGATAAATAAACATATCAGGCTCTGGAAGCTTAAAAGTCCATTCTAATAACTTGTCAGTTATTGTGCCGATAAGTGCACACTGTAAAACAAGTTTAAAGAAAACCTTTAATTCGGTAACTTGGTTTTTCAGTTGATAGTTACGCAGTAGGTAATGGGTTAGTAAAATAGCAACGGTATAAGAAAGGATATTTTTAATCAAATAGCTAGGAGCAGCATCTTTAAATTCAGCGGTTTGAAATTCAGGTCCGGTATATATGCCAAGTAGGCAAAAGCCAAGCACTACACTCAAGCCTAAAAGCTGGCAAATATAATAGGCAGTATTTGATTTTTGTTTAACTGACATTGCTATCGCTTGTTTATTTTATTCCACTATTTATTCGATAGAGGGAAGTTATATTTATTTTTGCTAAGCAGTATATAGTTACTGCTTAGCAAAGTTAAGGGTTGGTAAAGATTTGTTATTGCATTGGTGTGTTAACTCATAAATAAGTACATTTCTACAGATGAGTAAAGGTTATTAACAAAATGTAAGTAAATCGGTAAATAAATACCGCCGCTACGCAAACGAGCCAACCCTAAAATAACAGCTAATGGAAAGAGGATTGCTAAGACAGTGATATCGTATTGTCCTGCATGAATAAGGGTAAATAAAATACTGGTGATAACAATGGTGCCAGTAATGCCTAAAGGTGAATTTTTTAACCCCTTAAATATAAAGCCGCGAAAAACTAACTCTTCAAAAATTGGCGCGGCAATAACAACAACAAATAATAATAAAAATAAGTAATCTGTGGTGTTGTATATGTCAATTATACTTTGTGGTGTTTTAATACCTAAGGCAGTAGAAGCAAAATAAGAAAAAACAAAATAAGCCAGTATTATCAAGTTAAAATTAATAAAAGTTATTTTATTGGGGTATTTATCAAAACCAAGGTATGAGGCTGCAGTCGTGATTTTTCTTTGACCCGCTATATAGAATATAAGTGGAGACAAACATAAAGCGGTCACCAGGTAGTTAATGGCATTAAAGTCGCCATCCAGCGCTAATTTTTGAGCAATTCCGGCTCCAATTGCCTGTGCATTTTCAGGTATAGCCCCTAGCGATGCTGCTTCTATTCCTGCGCCTACACCGAGAGTGGCCATTGAAATAACAACGTACATAATAAAAAGCAAAAAAGTAAAGCCAATAGTGGCTTTAGCACTCCAAGGTTTATTGGTTTCGTTTGATGGAGTTTCAATATTACTTACTTCACTTGTAGTCGACATATTTCTTTCCTTAGTGAAATTATTTTAATACAAAATGATCAATAGTACGATTAATAGTAAGGCGGGCATAATTGTTATCCTTTCTTTTCTGATTGAGTATTCTTAGAGGTTAGATGGGTAACATTTACCGGTTTAACTACTTGGTTGTAACTTTTGCTGCTATTGGCCTTTATCGCCATTTCTTGATGGTGCTCAGTATTGAATCCTTCAGAGAAAATCCCAAGAAAAATCAATGGGCCTAGTAATGCGAGAATCATTTTTAATGCTATCATTTTAATCCTTTTAAAATGTTATTAAGCTTATTAGCTGTGTGCGATTAAGTGATTACAAGAATACTGGACAAAATTGCCATATAAGGTAAAAAATGACAAGCGGTCAGAAAAAATGATGAGTGGTTGTTTGATTAAATTACTTCAAAAGGTAAGGTCAATGAAACAGTAAAAATTTCATCTGTGCTTTTTCGAGTCAGCTTACCCTGAATACCAAAAATTAGTCCAATGCGCTGTTGTAAATTCTTTAACCCCACTTGAGTGCCAGACTTTACTAAATCTTCACTAAACGGATTACTGACTTCAACAAGAAGGATGTTATTTTCAACTTTACTGGTTAAGTTAACTGTGCCACCTTTTTGTAAATGGGCAATTCCATGTTTAATGGCATTTTCGATTAACGTTAATAAACCCATCGTTGGAATTTTAGCTGTTTTACTTTCTGGCGATACAGACAAATTGACCTTTAATCGATCACCTAAACGTATATCTTCAATGGCTAAATAGTGTTGGCAAACGTCTAATTCAGCCCCTAAGCTGGTATGGGCTTTCGTATCAGTTGACAGGTTATAACGAAAAAGAGTCGAAAGCTTGGTCACTAGTTCAGCTGATTTATCTTTATCCTCATAAATCATGCCGCGTATGGTATTGAGTGAATTAAATAAAAAATGAGGATTGATTTGATTCATCAAGCTTGTTAGTTCTTGGTCTCTTAATTGTTGACGAAGTTTGATACGTTCCCTAATAGCTGTAATAGCTAAATAGAGGATGCTCCATAACGTATAAAGAAATATGTTAACACTAATATTCAGCAAGATATATTCAACAGAAAAATAGGACTTTTCATTATCGCCGAAAGATAGCCCCCAAGTAATGTTGGCTAGGGTGGTGGCGATTGCAGCGAAACAAATAGCAATACTGTATGTTTTTAAGGATGATTGATTATTTGATAAATGCTTTTTGATATAGGCACGTAGTAAAAAATGACTGGCTAATAAAAACAAAACCATGTTCTTAAAAAACAATATGGTTTCATGGGTAAAATCAATATCACCTTCTTTGGTGCTAATACCACTGACAAAAATAAAACTAAAGAACAGTAAACTGCCCAAGATTTGGCAAACATAATAGCTTTTACTTGTTTTCATTTTGTTAACTTTATAAGAGTGACTTAACTTGTTGCGATGCTAACATAGTAAAAATAACCTGTAACCTATTGTTGGTAAGCTTTATAAAGTGAAAAGCTAGTTAAATAATTAGCTCGCTTTTTGATTGATCTATACTGGCGTAATAACAATGAAAGTGTTTGTTTATCATGCTCAAGAGCCGTATTCTCTGCGAATAGAGCCGCCTAAGTACAGTCAGCTATTACAAGTTTAGTGACAATAGTGAACGCTATTCTTCCTAATTTCTATTTTTTAGGTATAGATAGGAGACACTAAAAATCAACATGAAAAATATTAATAACCAGACTAAAAGAGGAACAAATGAAAGTAAAAAAGTCATAAATCCCCCTGCTTTATAAAAAGGTGGGTGCTACTGTGCATTTTTATATTTTCTATCAATATACAGTGTTGAGGCAATCATCATAGCGGTGAGTAGTAACGATCCTTCAAAGCCAAATTCACCACCGGTAATCAATGGATTGCCAATAATTTGCTGGTTTATAGCACTTTCCATTTTTGTGCCGCTTACTTCAAACCCTAAAACTGGACCTTGAAAAAAATTCCAAGTGAAATGCATTGCGATAGGGAACCATAAGTTGCGTTTATGTATAGTGTAAATACCTAGCATAATACCAGCTAAAAAGAGGTTGATTGTTGATATTAAAGAGCTATTGTCATTAGCTAAGTGCATTGCCGAAAATAATAATGCCGACACCACTAATGCCCAATATTTATTCATTGAAGCCATCAAGTTAGTTAACACATAACCACGTACTAAAATTTCTTCATTTAAAGCGACAACAATGAAAAAGGCGATGTAACTCAGCCATTGAATTGCCTCGAAATCAGTATTGATAATAGTTAGAAAGCCAGTAAGATAGAGCGCTAAAAAACCTATAGAAATTAAACATGCCCCCCACACTAAGCCTTTTAGTAAATCTGTTTTATAGTTTGAAAATTCAAAACCTAAAGATTTGAACGATTTTTTATCTACAAAGCGGCGAAAAACAAATAGAGCAATCATTGCCGCAACAAACTGTAAAAGCAAGAATATGAACATCATATTTACCCCTAGCTTATTAAATAGATCGCTAGCAGACATTTCAATCATAGCTGGTGTCATTGCTCCAGATATAAATAATGGAATAATGCCAAGACCAGCGAATATACTAATAGCAATGGCGCCAATAATAGCTCTTAACCAGCCTCTTTTAATTCTAGGTTGCTCAGTCTGTTTGGTATTATCAACTAGGTCATTAACCAATATGGCTTCTTCAATGGCAGACACACTTGCAGTATTACTGTTCATTATTTATTCCTTTATTATGTTCGAATTTATTAACTTTCTATGATGTTGTTAATCTTATGGAAGAAAAAAAAGAAAAGGGGCACTTAGTGATGAGCGGCTAAACAAAATGATGAAAGGTTAGGGCGTGTTGTTAATTAGGTTGGCATTAAATTAATTTCTAATTATCAGTTTCTGATTGCTTGATTATCTTAGCCATGCAAGTTTGATATCTTCGAATAACCTTTAATGATATTGCTAATAAAAATGAAAATTCAACAAAAAGAAGGCCAGCAAAAAGCCAATAAAATTTAGGGTGCAAAATGGTGGATATGAGACTTATGCCCGTTAAGCAATGAAATACAAATAAAAATCGTCCATGTTTTTTAGTGAGTATTTTATGCATGTTTGGTAGAAACTGCATTGCTGAAAAGTTCATTAAACAACGCTGTTGTAGGTGGGTATAAGTTAAAAAGGGTAGAATTTTTAGCAACATGCCTTGAAGAATGGAAACTAGGTAAAAATAGATAAATACTGCAGCAAATAACAATTCTTGTTTTGGTGCAATCAACTCTTGGTAAATGCGGTGATGGAGATACTGCTTAGGAAAAAAATATAGACAGCTCAGTAATATAAAACTGAATGCTGCCAACCGCCAGTAGTTAATCGTGGTGTCAGGTATTTTTCTTTTCCGGCGATGGAGCACTATTAATAAATTTACTGAATAAAGACACTGTAAAATTAACAATAAACCAACAAGTTCTTCGGTTAAGTTATTAATAAATGGCGTTATCATTAATAGCAATAAGACTAAAGCAATTGAACTTGGCAGATAGTTACTTAACCAAGTGGGAAAGTTAGGGGCTACATAAAACATAGGAATAACTTGAAAGCTAACCGCAATAATTAATAGCGACACCCAGCCAAATAATCCCCCAATAGCATGAATATCCGTAAAGATCTTTTCCAACCCTAAGATATTAATTCCTAAAGTTCTTAGCTGCATTAAAACACCTATAATAACCGTTACTATTAGCATCAGTAATGCTAGGCGTATACCGGAAATAGTGGCGCTTTTACTTTTTGTATTAAATATCGCCCAAAGTGCTGTACTGCTATATAAAACAAAACCTAAAGATAAAAAGATTGCCGCATTTAGAGTGAAAAATGTAATAGGCAAGATGAACGCCAGCATTAAACTTAACGTACCGATCATATGGAAAATATGACTATAACTAGCAACGAATCGAATCTTAGGAAAGCTGATACCGCCAACTACGGGGAGTATTTGTAGTAAGGCGCCCATCATTACACAGCCAATAAAGCCTAAAGTAAAGCCATGGGTGATGGTTAACATGGCTGGATGCCACCGGCTTGACCAAGGCTCTTCACCACTTAAAAGTATGAAAACAGCTATCGCTATTGGGAATAATATCGCACTAATAAAAAAACGAAAGGGTAAGTCAATTGGCGGCAAACTGTCAAATGAGGCCCCCACTAAGTTCATACTAGCTTCCTTAGCTTATTGTTTTTTTGTTTAATGAAAACTGTGTATTAAGAGCTGAGAATGTCGCTTTATTCGCTTTTTTGAAGATATAAATATGAAAGAGTTCATTTGATAGCTCGTTGCATTGATAATCCCAACCAGACTTCAAAAGTTGTTCAAATAACGGAAAAGGTTGTCGTCTATGAATCACTTTTAAATATTGCTCAGCGGGAAGTTGAGCCAATGCCTTTATTATTTGCTGCATTGGCTCAGGAGCAGGTAAAGTGCAAACATCAATAACAACTTCTTTCATAAATATCCTTGCTGCATCTTAAGATTTTGTTCGTTAGTTTTGACAATGTTCTTGTAAATTTTGGGTTAATGTTTCTGAATCAGCAATATGTTGTTGACTCATTGGGTACAACATCATCTCTTCTTTCATATTATGCTGCTGCATTAACACCATTAGCGTTTCTGAAAGGCCTAAATAACCATCTTTATCTTGTGCTTGTAAGGCATTAGTTAAGTCACCAACTAATACACGCATTTGTTCATGCTCCATACGCATTACTTGTGTTGGCCCTGAAGTTATTCCAGTAGCTTGTTCAAATTGAGGGAAAAGCATGGTTTCTTCTGCTTCTAAATGGAGTGCTAACTCATTAGAAAATGAGTTCCATTTCTCTTGAGCTAATACCCAGTCTTGTTTTGCTACGGCTGACTCTGCTTCAACAAATATTTCATCACACTCACGGTGTTTACTGGTCATATATTCTGGGATGGTGCTCATGATTTAAGATATTCCTCTGTATTGATAGCAATAGTGCTGATGGCGCTATCATAATTGTTTTGAATTATCTTGATTTGATGTGAATTAATAAAAGGGGAATATTATTCAAAAATTCTTAATGAAATTATTGAATAATATTTTAGTGAACTTAAACTAGGTTGGAGTAATAGGGCTTCTTAAAATTGTTTTTAACCTCTCTGGCGGTACACGCCGGGGATCTGAAATATAAATTTCGCAGTGCTCCCCTGAAGGCGATAGTTTTTGAGTGGCGGCAAAGGTATACATCTGGTCAATAGTGCGTGTTTCTTCTTCAAAAGCACCAATGTGTAACATTTGTATGCAAGGGCCAAAGTGATGTTTACCTAGCGATACATTTCCAACACTTGCCGTTTTACCTTTTGACAATAGAGCCTGTGCCGCTTGGTCAATATCTGTATTTTCGACATGTTCAGGGGTACGAATCATGAGTTGCCACTTCCATTGTTCTTGCGCTATTTGATTGAGAGGTAAAGCTGATTCTGACCAGTATCTAGCCTCTAGTTTACAAATTACATAATCACCTTTATTTTGTTTTTTACGGGTCATTTTGATCGTATAGGCCATTGCATAAAGTGCTGAAACTGCATCATTAAAAGCTTCCTTACCAGGAGCACCTTTACCATTTATTACCAAATAAATTGCTTCTTTTATATCGATGAGTACTGGTGATTTTGCTGCAATATAGTCACTTTTATTAAGCTTAAATAAATCTATTTTAGTCATTTGAATTTTCCTTAACAGCCGGTGATTGTTGAGATACATTGATGATCGGCATATAAATGTCAGTCACTAAATCTTCTGGCTCAGTTGATTCAGGATCATTGAGATAAACTTCAAAACAAGGTTTATCATCAGACTCATAATCACTTTGAGGTAACCACTGACCAAAAAATTTGCGATAAGTATCAGATAAATTGTTATATGAGCCAATATGAGTAGTCACGGCGTATTGGCCTCCTGAGATTGTTTGTACTTTTATGTCGTCAATTACTTGAAAGTCATTGGGTACGGTAATGCAAGCATCATAACGAAGATCTTCTGCTGGAATCACGTCAGGGTCGTCATAACTCACACCTAGCATTTTCGCATCACCGCCCAGTAAGCCTTCAGTCGCTAAACTGCTACACAGTTTGTCCCACGCATGGCCGCATTCTTGATAAGGTCCTTGATGGGAAACATAAGCGACTTTCATAGTATTAATATCTTTGATCATTACATTCATTTTACATTCCTTTATTTGAAGTGGTTCAAAGGAGGAAATATGCCCACTAGTTACATAACGAATACAAGCTTTTGAAGAACAAGGAAAGCGAGCATGTTCAGTGCGTCTAAACTCTGAAGGCAAGATACCAACTTTAGATTTAAACACCCTTGAAAAAGCCATATCACTTTCATAACCCGCATTAATAGAAATTTGTAAAATACTCATCGAAGTTGTTTGTAACTCGATAGCTGCACGCTCTAACTTTAATCGCCTTACCAATTCTTTTACTGATTCACCTAACATACCACTAAAAATACGGTGAAAATGAAAAGGTGAAAAATTTGCCTCTTTAGCAAGCTCTTCAAGTGTCAATTCATGATCTAAGTTAGTTTGAATATAGTTAAGCGTTTTAACTATTCGTGACAGGTAAGATTTTTGTGTGACTGTGCGCATTATTGCGTATTCCATAAGTATTAATTTCGTTTGAAGCCATAAGTATATTGCCATACATTGATATTTTCACTCAAACCAAAAACTGTTTAAGTGGTGATAATGTAAATAAATTAGGAAAATACTTACTGATATTCCTTGCGCTTTTTACTAATCGTTATTGATGGGAGCTTTATTTTTTTATTTTTGATATGGGATAGTTAATAAATGTATATTTGTTCATTTTCTATCATTTTTTAAGTGCTTATTATGTGTTTTTATTGAATTAGGTGTATGTTTAAAAACAAGTATGGCTAAAATTATGTAATAAATTATATGGATGACAAGGTTTTTGACTCTATCGTGGAGATCACTAAACACCAAGATTCGGATGAATTTGGTTTAAGCATTGTTGCAGCTATTGCTGAAATTGTCCCTCATTCTACTGTAGCCCTCATCAAATATTTCAAATACCCATCTTTACATTATGATGTTATTACTACCTTGTCGATTCAAAGATCTTTAGATGGTACAAAGCAGTACCTTTGGAATAATAAATTATCAGCGATGGTTAAACACTATATCGATCAGAATTTTTCAAAGCTTAGTGAACTTACCGTAATACAAATTAAAGATGATCTGCACAATAATTTTATTCCTATTTATATTGAAAATGAAATCGCATTTGCAATTAATATTTGTTCAACTAAGAGTTTCACTTCCGATAGAAATACAATATTAGCCGTAATTAAAGTTTGTCAAAATTTTTACTCTATTTTGGCATGTAGCGAAAAAGATAGTTTGACTGGCTTATTAAATCGAAGAACCTATGATCAAAAGCTAAATATTTTACTTAAAAAGCAATATAGTTATCAACATGGGGATTCTTATGTTGGTGATGAATTAAGAGTTCATCAAACCAATTCATTTACTTGGTTAGCAATTATTGATATCGACTTTTTTAAAAAAGTTAATGATAAGTTTGGCCATGTATATGGTGATGAAGTGTTGTTATTATTATCGCAATTAATGTTACGTGCATTCAGGCATAATGATTTATTATTTCGCTTTGGCGGTGAAGAGTTTGTACTTATTTTTGAACCCATTCAAAAAGAACAAGCAGAGTTGATATTAGATAAATTTAGAATTATGGTTGAGAAATATTTATTTCCAATGGTTGGCCATATAACCATAAGCTGTGGTTACGCGAAGATATCTGAGAAAGATCACCCTAAAACGGTTTTCGATAATGCAGATAAAGCGCTATATTACGCAAAAGAACATGGCAGAAATTGCGTGTGCAATTACGAGACACTTCTTCAAGATAACCTAATTAACAGCACTCTTGAAGAAGGGGGAATTGAATTGTTTTAACTATATCCTAATTTGAAAGCAAAGCCTTTTCCGTCGAGGCTTTGCTTTTATTTTGTTCCTCTAACGAGGATGACTAAAAATACGTTTAGAACTTAAAGTTGTTTAAATTACTCACTAAGGTTTGCGCTTTATCTTCTGTTAACTGAATTTTTTCAGCTAAGTAGTTTGATTGGTCAACAGTATCAGTTGCTAAGGTATCAATGTTAATGATTAACTTATTCATTTCATCGGCTGTTGCTGATTGTTGACTGATGGTGGTGGCAACATCTAACATATGCTCATCAAGTGTAGATAAAGCATTATACATATCATCAAACACTGAAGTTACCTCGACAGTTAACGATTTACCTTCACCTGCCTCTTTTTGGCTTTGTTGGATGGTTGTTACTGCCTCTTTAGCTGATTCTTGTAGCTGCGAAACAATACTATGAATACTATTAGTTGACTCTTGTGTCCGTGACGCTAAGTTTCTCACTTCATCAGCAACAACACTAAAGCCTCGACCTTGTTCACCAGCTCGGGCTGCTTCTATGGCGGCATTTAGCGCTAATAAGTTGGTTTGTTCTGCGATGCTTTGAATAACATCAACCACCTCACCAATAGTATGAGTTTTTTGTTCTAAATCGTTAATCACTTGAGCTGCTTTTTCAGTTTGATCAACTAAACCATTAATCTTTTCAGAAGCTTGGTTAATGACAGTTAACCCCTCAGCAACACCATTTTTGGTATTAGTGGCAATGTTAGCAATATCTTCAGTACGCTGAGCTACATGTTCAGAAGTTTGTGCCATTTCAACAGAGGCGCTAGCAGCATTGGCTAATTGGTTTTTTTGATCATCTATATTGTTTTTAGTCTCTTGAGTTGCCTGTAATGACATCTGGGTATCTTGCTCGACTTGTTGGGCAATTTGATTAGAGTCGGTGACTAAGTGTTGGATTTTTGCAACAAAAACATTAAAGCTCTCAGCTAATTTACCTATTTCGTCTTGCCTTTTCATGCTGATGCGTTGTGTTAAATCGGCTGAGCCTTGTGCAATATCATCAAGGGCTTTTTGTACTATGTCTAATGGCGTTAATTGCCATTTGGTATAAAAACTGATGAAAATCATTAAGACAATAGTAAAAAGCACAATATGTGTAATATCACTTGTTAAGGTATCATTTAATGAACGGTTAATTTCAGCTTGCGGTATCATCACCGCAATACTCCAGTGTACTTCAGGTACATCGCGATCAAGCTTTTGAGTGAAAATTTGATACTCTTCATTTTTCCATTGTAATGTTTGGCTGCCTGGATTATTTTTATTTTTCCAGTAACTTGCAAAGCCTGAAGCGCCAATGTCGCGGTAAACTTTATCTACTTTATCAATAGGTAGTTCAGAAACGTTATGCTTTAACATCATCTTAGACATATCAGGAAAGCTCACCATTAAACCAGTATCGCTTACCACAAATACCTCTAAGCCAGCATATCGGCTTGTTAACTCGGCTAACCCTTGGTTTACTTGTTCTAGGTTTAAATCAAGTCCCGCAGTGCCAATTAATTCTTGCTGTGCATTAAATAGCGGACGACGAAACGTCATCAAAATATCACCTTCATGATCACGATAAGGATCATTTACGTAGTGATTCATTTGCCCTAAAAACTCATTCCAAAAAGGTCGTTTATTAATGTAGTAGGTAGGATCGTCATTTTTACCTTCTTTATCGTAATACTCCCAAGTTTTAGTCGTGGTAAAAAAAACTTCAACAAGGGCTGGGTCTTGTTTAACAATGTCAAGAAAGTAAGGGCTTAATTTTTGCCATCCTGGTAATTCTTTAGCGGGAATGCCTCGGATTTCAATGGAATCGATAGCCTCTATAGTCGCAGGATTTGAAAAAATAGCATCAAGTTGGTTATTGCGTGAATAAAGCATGTTATTAATTTTATCATCGAGCTGACTGAGTAAACGGCCAACTTCGCTGTTTAACGATATGTTTTCTTTATGGCTAACACTATTAATTTTGAAGACTAATGAGATGCTGGTAATGATTAATAATGTGATTAATATCCAGAAAATAAATTGTCTAGTCAGGCTTGTTTTTATGTACAACATGCAAACTCCAGAAGGTACATCATTCCATGAAGTGGGTTAATTGTTATGTGTTTTTAACAAAGTTCAACTAGATTTGTCGGCCAAATAAGCAACTTTATTAAATTTATTTTTTATACAGTATATTTTTTACTGGATAATAACAAGGTTTATGCATAACACTGATTAGTGTTTCAAAGGGATGGTAACAAGGTAAATAAAATTAATAATTAAACTGCAGAAGCAGGCCATATTCGTGAATTTTACATTTTAGTATCGGGGCCAGTTAATCATATAACTGGCTCTTCTAATGTCTATAATACAAAATAGAGTGTAGATATGAAATGAATTAAAACTTTGTGCTCAAATATTTGTTAAAGTTAATTAGGCTGGCGTGAGCTTCCAACATAATAATAGACCGTCCATTCTGATTTAAATAATGCTGCAGTTGGCACCATATGAGTGGCAATGGTGATGTCGTTACTTTTGTTAGTAAACTCTACTTTTAGCCCTTTATCATTGTTTCTTTGTTGTTCCGTCATTTGCCAATCATCTGCTAAACAGCCGCGAGTAACCTCTTTTGCTTTTTCAAAGTAAGTTTGTGCCGTTTCTTTATCTGGAGCTGTAACGTTGCATGCATAAGTTGTACTGTTACTGCCCCATGCCCACACTTGACAGCTATGACCGACTAAGTGATATTTTGCCTGCCAAATTTTGCTGATCCTATTATTAATTGTCTTAAGCTTTATTCGTTCAAAGTTGTTGTCGTATTCATTGATTAAACCATCAATCTTGTCGCAAGGCTTTACCACAGGGGAGGGACTGGCCTGTTTTAAATAGGCTTGATTTTTATGTGGATCTTGAGCGGTACAAGAAATTAAAAGTGATGAGCTGAGTAAAATTAATGATTTAGTTAACAAGTTCATGTCTAGTCGCGCTAAGCAGAAGTAATAATGAATGTAATGATAATACAAAAATACCTTTAATCAATGATTTACTCTTTCTAATATAGTGGAAACTGGAAAAATAAACTCAGTAGTTAATTTTTTATCTCTTTAGGGTATACTTCCGGCCTAGATTTTTATTAGGATTCACCCTTGTTAGCACTCATTCGTATTTTTGCCATTACTTTAGCACTTGTTGTTATATGCATATTTGCTTGTGTTTTTAGTCTTTTTCAGCCATTTAGTCGTAATAGAGTTTTTTATACCTCAAAGTATTTAGGTAAAGTAGCTAAGTTATTAGGATTAGAGGTTGAAGTTAGAATACCGGAATCTGCGAAAAACTTAGGACCAGTGGTTTATGTGGCTAATCATCAAAGTGGTCTTGATATGTTTACAATTAGTAGTGCGGTTCAGCCGAACACAGTCACTGTTGGTAAAAAGAGTTTGAAATGGATTCCTTTTTTTGGCCAAATGTATTGGTTAACGGGTAATATTCTAATTGATAGAGTTAATACCAATAAAGCGATGGGCACCATAGCCCAAACAGTTAAAA
>Ga0209707_1000106_pt1 | contig 54631 bp, 55 predicted proteins | sample EN4Hudsemesocosm_FD_184630 | JGI IMG/M metagenome (GOLD analysis project Ga0209707, IMG submission 184630) | Methane-oxidizing microbial communities from mesocosms in the Hudson Canyon - EN4B Hudson Canyon (SPAdes) (version 2) | ecosystem: Environmental > Aquatic > Marine > Cold seeps | place... | reverse complement strand
GCCCGGTAGCTACGAACGGACAGGATAACCGCTGAAAGCATCTAAGCGGGAAGCCCCTCCCAAGATGAGATCTCACTGGGACTATAAGTCCCCTGAAGGGCCCTTGGAGACTACAAGGTTGATAGGCAAGGTGTGGAAGCGCAGTAATGTGTGAAGCTAACTTGTACTAATTGCCCGTGAGGCTTGACCATATAACACCCAATCAGTTTGGGATGTTAGTGACGTTAAGAATAAAACTTAACACAGCGACATTAAGCTTGTAACTGAGCGAGAATATAATATTACAGATTTCTGAATTAAGGTTTAGGCCTTGATTTAACAGTTGGAAAAAACCAACTACACCAGTTTGCTTGGTGAACATAGCGAGCGTGAACCACCCGATCCCATCTCGAACTCGGAAGTGAAACCGTTTAGCGCCGATGATAGTGTAGCAGGTTGCTATGCGAAAGTAGGGAATTGCCAAGCTTTTATTTAAAAAACCCGATCTCTTTGAGATCGGGTTTTTTTTTGCCTTTAGGAAATGTACTTTGGGCGTGACTGGTTTTTGCTCCTGCAAAACCAGCATACATCACATCCCTATGAATAAGCAGGAGCGGAAGCTTTGCCTGAAATTTATAGGGTGTAGTGACGTTGCAGGCTACGTCTCTACAAATAATAGTTCGATAGCATTTCGTCATTGTGAGACACCAACCTTTAAAACTCAAAATATGCTTATAGAAGCATCTACTAATTAATGGAATGCTGTGTTATTGTTTCATTAGATAAGTACAGTGTGAAAAAACGATGACAATAATAAAAAAAATAAAGCCCGAAATAGATAAATTACCTGAAGAAATGCAGGCTCAACTGTTAACAAAGCTCAATTCATATGAGGAAAAAATTCAACAGTTAGGACTGGAAATACCTGATGAGAAAGAGTTTTTAAGCTCATTAGCAAAAGTCTGGTCTTGTAGCTTATTTATAATGGATGCATGTATTCGATCCCCAGCAGTTTTAAATGATTTGGTTATTTCAGGAGATCTATTTTCAGAAAACCGTAGAAAGAATTACTTCGAGTATTTGAATGCTCAAGATATAGATTCAGAAATTACTTTGATGTTAATACTGCGTCAATTTAGATGCAGAGAAATGGTTCGTATTGCCTGGAGAGACTTGGCAGGTTGGTCTGAGTTGGACGAAACACTAAGTGATTTAACGGAGTTAGCTGAAGTTTGTATTCAATTTGCACTTGATTACCTTTATCAACAAGCATGTGATCGAAAAGGTATCCCAACTACTGCTGATGGTACGCCGATTAATATAGTGGTACTTGGCATGGGTAAGTTAGGGGCTTGGGAACTTAATTATTCATCTGATATTGATTTGATTTTTGCTTATGCCGAAGATGGGGCGTTGAGTGATCGCAAAGAAACGTCTTATGGTGAATTCTTTAGTCGTATTTGCCGTAGTTTGGTAAAAGTACTGGATGCGATTACCGCTGATGGCTTTGTCTTCAGAACGGATATTCGCTTGCGCCCTTTTGGCGATAGTGGCCCAATTATCATGACTTTTGATGGTTTGGAAAATTATTATTTAACTCAAGCCAGAGAGTGGGAACGCTATGCGATGATTAAAGCTCGGCAAGTTGCGGGTGATTTTGGCAGTGGTAAGCAACTCGCGGCATTGATCAAACCTTTTGTCTATCGACGATATCTTGATTATGGCGCATTTGAAGAGCTCCGATCTTTAAAAATCCAAATTACTCAGGAGTTAATGCGTAAAGATCGCATGGAGAATGTGAAACTTGGCCCTGGTGGAATTCGTGAAATTGAATTTATCGGCCAGGCATTTCAATTGATTCGGGGTGGTCAGGACCTAGACCTTCAAGAGCGCAGTATCTTAAAAATTCTTAAGATGTTGGGTGAAAAACAGCTGATGACAAAAGACGATGCTGAACAATTACAAACTTCTTATCGCTTTTTACGCAGAGTAGAAAACCATATACAGCAATACCAGGATAAACAAACACATGATTTGCCAAGTGACCCATTAGTGCAGAAAATTCTTTCATTTTCAATGGATTATCCTGATTGGCAGAGTTTTAAGACTAAATTAGACGCTGTCAGAAAAGAAGTACATAGTGTATTTGATCAGGTATTTTCTGTTTCTGATCAAGCAGAGATAAAAGATAGTTCTGAAATTGTTTGGTCAGGTGGAAATGATGATGATTCTATAGAGTATTTAGAACAACATGGTTTTTTAAAGGCAACTGAATCACTTAAACTATTAAAAGACTTTAAAAGTTCACGCGCAGTTAATCGTTTAACTGCAAAAGGGGCTGATGTCATTAATCGCTTGATACCACAGCTAATTGAGGGGTTACAGCAGATTGATAATGAAGATGAAACCTTAAAAAGAGTGCTTGATTTGTTTGAAGCGGTTGCAGGTAGAAATGTTTATTTATCATTATTAGCAGAAAATCCAAAGGCTCTTTCACAGCTGATTAAATTATCCTCTGCAAGTCCATGGATTTGTGAGTATTTAGCTAAATATCCTGTGTTGTTTGATGAATTACTGGATACCCGTTCACTCTATGAACCATTAAATAAAGAACAATTATCTAGTCAGTTAGACACTTGTTTACAGGCTGTAGAGAGTGAAGATGTTGAGCAATTAATGATAACGCTCAGACAATTTAAACATTTGAATATCTTAAGAATTGCAGCTGCAGACATTATGGATGTTATTCCTGTCATGGTTGTGAGTGATTATTTGACTTATGTGGCTGAAGTTATTCTTGAAGCAGTGATTGACCGGTCCTGGAAAATATTAACGGCTAAACATGGATTACCCCCCAATAGTTCAGATGCGCAGAAGGGGTTTTCAATATTGGGTTTTGGCAAACTTGGTGGTTTCGAGCTGGGTTATGGTTCTGATCTTGATATGGTGTTTATATATCATTGTCAAGATGGTAACGCCATGACAGATGGTTGGAAATCGATAAGTAGCGCTCAATTTTATGGTCGGCTTGCGCAAAAAGTGCGGCATATTCTAGATACAAAAATGTTATCAGGCATACTTTACGAGGTTGATCTACGGTTACGACCTAGTGGTGATTCGGGGTTATTAGTGACACATATAGACATCTATGAAGATTATCTAAAAAATAATGCCTGGACCTGGGAACATCAAGCACTTATCCGCGGGCGATTTGTTGCAGGTGATGTTGCTTTAAAGCAGCCATATGAAGCTATTAGAGAGCGCATTTTAAGCTTGTCGCGGAATAAAGTTGAGCTCAAAACAGAAGTTGTCGAGATGCGGGATAAAATGCGTGTTGCTCTGGCAAAAAAAGAATCGGAACTATTTGATTTAAAACAAAGCATCGGAGGTATTGTAGATATTGAGTTTATAGTACAATTCTTTATATTAGCTTTTGCTGCAGAAAAAAAAGGCTTAACCACTTATACTGACAATGTCAGATTATTGGAGGCTTTAAGCCAACATGGATGTATTTCAGACTCAAAAGCAGATATTTTAACCCGGGCGTATTGCGAATATCGGGACTATGGTCACCATCAGGTGTTACAGGGTGAACGGGCAATCGCTAGAAAAGATGATTTTGTTGATACACGAGCTCAAGTTGAACAAATTTGGCATGAGACTTTTTAAGTTTAAAGAATAGTACAAATAAGCGAGTAGATTAGAAATATGAAAACAATGGATGATAGAGATGGTTTAATTTGGATGGATGGCGAATGGGTTGAATGGCGTGAGGCTAAAGTTCACGTATTAACGCATACCCTACATTATGGCGCAGGTGTCTTTGAAGGATTAAGAGCCTATCATGCTGAACAAGGCACTGCTATTTTTAAACTACCAGAGCACACAGATAGATTGTTTCGTTCAGCACATATTTTAGGAATGGGAATTCCATTTGATAAAGAAGTGATCAATCAGGCGCATAAAGAGGCTGTTGCCAAGAACAATTTAGATAGTGCCTATATTCGTAGCATGTGTTTTTATGGCTCGGAAGGTATGGGGTTAAGAGCAGATAACTTAAAAGTACACGTAATGATCGCTGCCTGGGAATGGGGGGCCTATTTAGGTGATGAAAGTATGGAAAAAGGGATTCGCATCAGAACCTCTTCTTATACTAGAAATCATGTCAATAGCACCATGTGTAAAGCCAAAGCCAATGGTAACTATATCAATTCCATCCTGGCTTTACAGGAAGCATTATCAACGGGGTTTGATGAAGCTTTATTATTAGATCATGAAGGCTATGTGGCAGAAGGCAGTGGTGAAAATCTGTTTATTGTGCGTAATGGTAAAATTTATACCCCAGAAACTACATCTGCATTAGAAGGTATTACCCGAGATACTTTGATGACCATCGCAAAGGAAAATGGATTTGAAGTGGTAGAAAAACGGATTACTCGTGATGAAGTTTATGTTGCTGATGAAGCTTTTTTTACTGGCTCAGCAGCAGAAGTGACACCCATCAGAGAATATGATGGCCGCGCAATTGGTTCTGGAACACGAGGTCCAATTACAGAAAAATTACAAACACTTTATTTTGACTATGTTCATGGACGTAGAGCAGATCATAATGAATGGTTAAGTTACGTTTCTTAAGTGACAAGTATTAGAAAGATTTTAGTTATCGGCCCATCATGGGTCGGTGATATGGTCATGGCACAAAGTTTGTTTATGACTTTGAAGGCGAGTGACCCTGAATGTCAGATTGATGTTTTGGCTCCAGAGTGGTCCTTTCCTTTGCTTGATCGAATGCCTGAAGTTTCAAAAGGTATTTCAATGCCATTAATGCATGGTCAATTTGGTTTTTCTAAAAGGGTTCAATTAGGAAAACAATTAAGCTCCGTAAAGTATGATCAGGCCATTTTACTTCCAAACTCCTGGAAATCGGCTCTTATTCCTTTTTTTGCTAATATCCCATTAAGAACTGGCTACATTGGAGAAGCTCGCTGGGGTTTATTAAATGATGCTCGAAAGCTTGATAAAAAGAAATTGAGCATGACTGTTCAACGTTTTGTAGGGCTTGGGTTAGTAAAAAGTAAAGATAAATTTCCTGACTATCCAATTCCTGTATTGAGCATTAAGAAAAAAGATCAGCAAGCTGTTTCAGAAAAATTTCAACTTGAACCATCAAATAAAATATTAGCATTATGCCCCGGGGCCGAATATGGACCTGCTAAGCAATGGCCTGCTGAACATTATGCAGAGCTTGCAAAACAAAAAATAGCGCAAGGCTGGACTGTGTTTATCTTTGGCTCAGCAAAAGATAAGTCTGTTTCCGAACAAATTAATCAATTGAGTAAAAACAGTTGTCATGATTTTAGTGGTAAAACTTCACTGGCTGAAGCGGTTGATTTAATGTCTTTGTCTCAAGTCGTGGTAAGTAACGACTCAGGACTTATGCATGTGGCTGCTGCCCTAAATAAAAAAACCATAGCAATTTATGGATCTTCTGATCCTGGATTTACACCGCCTTTAAATTCCTCGGCTAAAGTTATCTATTTAAATTTGGAGTGCTCTCCCTGTTTTAAAAGAGAGTGCCCTCTAGGTCATACTCAATGTTTAACAAACATTTCACCTGAGCAAGTTTTGTTCGAGATTGATTCATAGATAATCATGAAAATAGCCATCGTTAAACTTTCTGCTCTAGGTGATATAGTTCACACTATGGTTGCTTTGCAGTTTGTTAAACAAGCTCACCCTGATATAGTTATCGACTGGGTTGTTGAAGAATGTTTTGCTGAAGTATTAAAAGGGAATCCAGATATTAATCAGGTTTTACCTGTTAATTTAAAATCACTAAAGCGTGATAAGACTAATTTTTTTAAAGAATTTAAAATAATTAGACAGTATGCAAAAAATAATTATGACATGGTTATTGATGCTCAGGGATTAATTAAATCGGCAATCACTTCTAAACTATTGTCTGCTAACGTTGTCGGTTTTGATAAACAATCAATCAGAGAAAAACCTGCCTCTTGGTTATATAAGAGAAAGGTATCGTATCCTTACGATGCAAACACTATAGATAGAAATGTAGCCGTTGTTGGTCTACCCTTAGAAGTCAAAATAACAGAAAAACAGATAGTGGATAAAGCCCCATTCCTTTTTTATAAAGGGGAGCTTGGATCTCTTGAAAACTTTTTTGTTAAGGATAAAGCGAATGTCTTATTTGTTATTGGGTCAACCTGGGCTAGTAGGAATTACCCAAAAGAAAAATATTTAAAGGTAATTCAAGGTTTAAACGCCAATAGTTTAATTATCTGGGGTAATGATCAGGAAAAGCAAGCTGCAGACTGGATTGCAAATAAAACGACCAAGGTCAGGGTATTTCCAAAACTGGATTTTAACCAGCTAAAGATAGTTTTAGAAAATTCGGACCTGGTTATAGGGAATGATACGGGTCCAACACATATGGCGTGGGGATTGAATATACCGTCAATCACTTTGTTTGGACCCACTCCTGTTAGCAGGGTGTATCAAACAGAATTGAATAAGGTGTTAAAGTCGCCATCAAAGGTCAACCCTTTTAAACTGAACAAAAATGATTTTTCAATTAATCAGATTTTGGAAAATGACATTATAGAGCAAGCGAAGGTATTACTTAAACTTTATTAGGCAGGTGAATATGGAAGATACCATTGAACAGGAAGAAAAGTATTCAGAGTTTTTAAATAGTTTGCTAGAGAGAGATAAGTTATTTGATGGCGACTTAAATAAACTGCGTCGTATGCAAAAGTCTGTTATGAATGAGTCTGTTCCAGAATTGCTGATTAAACTGGGCTTATGTTCAGAAAATGATATTGCAGATAGTTTTTCTCAAATTTCTCAAATGAAGCAAGTCGAAGTTGCTCGATATCCAGTGGTGAGTCCATTTTCTGAGGATGTATCATTACGCTTTCTTAAGGAGCATCATGTCATCGGTTTACAGGCTGATGATGACTCAATTGAAATTGCTTTGATGGATCCGCAAGATGAATATATTGTGCAAGCATTAAAGTTGGCAACAGGGAAAGAGATTAAAATTCAGCTCGGCGTACTTTCAGAAATTAATACCGGATTAGAAACACAATATGGTGATGGCAAGTCCGAGATGGATCAGTTGTCTCATCACCTGGATAGCGATGAGGGAGGGATAGAAGACCTTGAACATCTCAAAGACCTTGCAAGTGAAGCACCCGTGATTAAGATGGTTAATTTGTTTTTACAAAAAGCCGTAGAGTTGCAAGCCTCTGATGTACATGTTGAACCTTTTGAGCAGAGACTAAAAGTACGCTTAAGAATAGATGGTGTTTTACAGGATATAGAAGCGCCACCCGTTTCATCGACCGCAGCTGTTTTGTCGCGGATTAAAATTATGGCCAAGCTTAATATTGCGGAACGTCGATTGCCTCAGGATGGGCGAATTAAAATACAGATGTTAGGTAAAGAGCTAGACCTTAGGGTTTCCACTATTCCAACCATGTATGGGGAAAGTGTGGTTATCCGTTTGCTAGATAAAGAAAATATCGTATTGGATTTTTCTGCTTTGGGTTTTACGGGTAGAAATTCACAACAGTTTATTGATGTACTGGCACGACCTCATGGCATTATCTTAATTACTGGGCCAACGGGTAGTGGTAAATCAACGACCTTATATACCGCGTTACAGCAATTAAATACCTCAGAGCGCAAGATTATCACCGTAGAAGACCCCGTAGAATATCAATTGGAGGGGGTTAATCAAATTCAGGCTAAACCACAAATAGGTTTAACTTTTGCCGCTGCTTTACGCTCGATTGTCAGGCAGGATCCTGATGTCATTATGATCGGTGAAATGCGTGATCTTGAAACAGCTAAAATTGCTGTGCAATCAGCGTTGACAGGGCATTTAGTCTTGTCTACTTTGCACACAAATGATGCTTCTGGAGGTGTCACCCGTTTGCTAGATATGGGGCTGGAAGAGTATCTACTAAGTTCAACGGTAAATGGCATTTTGGCGCAAAGACTGGTGAGACAATTATGTCCACATTGTAAGCAACCTTATCAGCCTGATACTTCAGTTATTGATGATATGAAGCTTAAAGATTATGCAGACACTGATGAAATCCTTTTACATAAAGCCGTGGGTTGCTCTGCTTGTGGTGATATAGGTTATAAAGGTCGAAAGGCGATTGTTGAGTTTTTACCTATGTCAGAAAAAATACGTAAACAAATAATGTCACACGAAGAAGCTGCAGTGATACAGCAACAGGCCATAGATGAAGGCATGTTAACGATGTATGAAGATGGTCTTCTGAAAGCGTTGCAAGGAGATACAACGTTAGAAGAAGTGCTACGAGTCACTACGGAATCCTGATATGCCATTGTATGCCTACAAAGCAGTAAACAACCTGGGTGAAACTGAAGAGGGTGTTAAAAATGCTATTGATCAGCAGGCTTTGTTGATTGAGTTGCAATCTCAAGGTTTTATACCGATTAGTGTTGAAATAGCAACGGATAGGGTTTTTTTAGGTCTGAAATTAGGCAGTGCAACACTACGTTTATCTAATAAGGACGTTTTACTACTGACTGGAGAGTTAGCAACATTACTTGAATCAGGCCTACCTCTTGACCGCTCTTTACAAGTACTTATCCAGTTAACTGATGACAATGAAAAGCTGAGTAAAATGATTGCTCAAGTGCTAGAGAAAGTGAAAGGTGGTGCTTCTCTGGCCGAAGCGCTGGAAAATCAGGAAGGTGTTTTTTCTCGTTTTTATTTAAATATGATTCGAGCGGGTGAAATGGGGGGGAATCTGGGAGATGTTTTAACTCGCCTGGCTGAATATCTTGAGCGTTCTCAGGAATTAAAAGACACCGTAACAACAGCACTGATATACCCAGCTATTTTGTTAGTCATGTCTTTAGCATCATTATTTGTGATGCTCACTTTTGTTGTTCCGCAATTTACTGAGATGTTCGAAAGTGCGGGTAAGGCTTTGCCCGTTCCAACACAAATAGTTGTTGCTTTGGCTGATTTTTTGCAAGCGTATTGGTGGCTTATTCTTTTAACCGTATTATTGCTGACCAGTTATATGAGATCACAGTTAGCGGATCCGATAAGGAGAAAAGTGTGGGATGCCCGATTTCTAACGATGCCGTTGTTTGGGGATATCCTTTTGCATATGGAAACAGCAAATTTAACTCGTACACTGGGAACTTTATTAGGTAACGGAGTTTCTATCTTAAAGGCTTTAGGGATTGTTAGAGAAACTGCAGGCAATATGGTGATAGTTAGTTTGTTGGAAGAGGCAGAAGACCAATTAAAACAAGGTAGAAGTATATCTGATGCATTAATAAGCAGTGAGTGCTTCCCCAAATTAGCTGTGCAAATGATTAAAATGGGTGAAGAGACAGGGCGGCTGGAAGAAATGCTGTTACGTGTTGCCACAATATATGACAAACAGTTGCGGACATCAATTCAACGAATGTTAGCCATGTTAGAGCCTGCATTAATTATCACTTTAGGGTTCATGATTGCAGGTATTATTGTTTCAATTTTACTGGCAATTTTAAGTGTTAATGATTTAGCCTTTTAAAAGTGATAGCTAGGTCATTAAATGCAGTCAGTCTTTTGATATATGATAGCAATAAAAATTTACGATTTTAGGAGTTTTAGTGTGAGAGTAAGAAATAAGAGTACAGAGAATGGTTTTACCTTGTTGGAATTACTAGTCGTACTAGGTATCATCGCCATGCTGGCAGGTATCGTTGGCCCTCAAGTTATGAAACATATGGGAGCATCAAAAACCAAGGCAGCGAAAGTGCAAGTAGAAGATTTATCAGCTGCACTGGATATGTATAAACTGGATTCTGGGCGATATCCAACAACAGAGCAGGGTTTGGCTGCGCTGATTGAAAAACCTGCCGATAGCAAACGCTGGAATGGTCCTTATTTGCGTAAAGCTAAGCTACCTCAAGATCCATGGGTACAGGATTATCATTATGCTTCTCCTGGTGAACATGGAAAATTTGATATATATAGTTATGGTGCTGATGGTAAAGAAGGTGGAGAAGGTGAGGACCAGGATATAAACGGCTGGGAATAAAATGGCCGTTCCTATAATTAATAACCAGGCACAAGGATTTACATTAATCGAGGTGACGGTTGTCTTACTGATAATGGTGCTGGGTTTTTCGGTGGTCGGAAGTAATATTTCTTCAGGTAATCAGTCTTCCAAGTTAAAAGCAGTGGCCAGAGACCTGGCTTCTGCATTGCGTTATGCCAGAGGACAGGCATTGATTTCACATAAGGAAGTCTCAGTGGCAATTAACCTTGCTGAAAATTATTACCAAGTCAGTAACCGAGACAAAATTTATCAGTTTTCTGATGAGATTGATTTGTCTTTGGTTATTGCTCAAGATGAGTTTAAAGAGGATGAAATAGGACAGATTCGATTCTTTGCTGATGGCTCTTCTAGTGGAGGGCGAATTAAAATGGAATGGGGTGTTTTTTTTCAGCAGATTGATATTAATTGGTTAACGGGTAAAACTGAACTTAGTGATGAACAAGCATAAAGGTTTTTCCTTACTGGAAATATTAGTTGCGTTTAGCATTATGTCGATTTCTTTGGGAATATTGTTGAGAATATTTTCCTCTGGGCTCAATACAGCAATGGTAGCAGAAGAGTATACGGTAGCAACTCAAATAGCTGAATCACTTATGGCTAGAAATGGGATAGAAGAGCCTTTGAATATTGGTGAAATATCAGGGGTTGAAGAAGAAAAATATCATTGGCGGGTTACAGTAGAAAACTATGTTAACCCTGCGACTGAAGATGAGACTGAATTGATGACGGTCCAGGTGTATGTAGACTGGGGTAATAACCAGCTAAATAATCGGGCTGTTGAATTAAATACTATTAAGTTTGGTCCAAAATAATGCCAATCAAGCAGAATAGTTCTGGGTTTACTTTGCTAGAGGTTATGTTGGCCATGACCTTGCTGAGTATCATGGTTGTCTTATTGTTTAGCAGTTTAAAAATTGGTGCAGAAAGCTGGAATAAGGGAGAAAAAAAGATTGCCGAAGTCAATGAAAAAGCAGTTGTTTATCAGTTTTTTAAGAGACACTTACCAGCAATAAAGCCGTTATGGAATGAATTTTCTGATGGTGATCGGACTTTTTCATTTCAGGGTAAAACGGATACCTTACAGTTCGTTTCAGCTTTTCCTGCAAGTGCTGCGCGAAAGGGCTTGCAACTTTTTAAAATGAAACTTGATCAGACAGAAAAAGGGATAGTCAAAGTGGAGTTATCGCCATTCTACCCCACTTTAGATGAGCAGGAATGGCAGAAGGAAGAAGTGGTTTTATTGGAAAATGTTAAAAGTATTGAACTATCATATTTTGATTTAATAAGGACTACCTGGATGGATAGCTGGCAGGAAAAACAGACATTACCCGCCTTGATTAAAATAAAAATTGAGTTGTTCGATGATAGTTTCTGGCCCGAAATGGTTTTTGCTTTAAGACAGACCGTAACTGAGGGTGTATTCGATGAAAACGAACTAGATACAGGTGGTCTTGCACCTAACTAAGAAAATGAAAAAACGAACTCAGACTGGCTTAGCCATGGTCATTGTAATTTGGGTGTTGAGCCTGCTTATTATTATGGCTGGAAGCTTTTCTTTATCAATGCGTAGAGAAACCGTGGTTGTTAGTGCTATTAGAGATAATGCAGAAGCAATGGCTGTTGCAGAATCAGGTTTAGTGATTGCAGCGCAAATGTTGTGGCTTTCAGAAGAAAGCAAACGATGGCATGCTGATGGAAGTGTTTATTCAGTTCCTTATCAAGATGCAGAGATACGCGTTCGTTTATTTTCAGAGCAGGGAAAAATTGATATTAACCATGCAGATGAAACATTACTAATGGCAATGATAAGCTCAACTTCTATCGATATAGAAAAGCAACAGGCGCTTGTTAGCGCCATTCTAGATTGGCGAGACCATGATGATTTAATACATATTGATGGTGCCGAAAAAATGCAATATGAAGATGCTAACCTCGCCTATCAGCCTGCCAATGCTAAATTTCAACAGATTGATGAATTACAAATGGTTTTAGGGATGAATGCTAAGGTGTTTCAAGAGATAGAGCCTTTAATTACCGTTTTTTCAGGGCAAGGGAATGTCAATAAGAGTGTTGCTTCAAAAGAAGTTTTACAGGCAATTTCAACACCTGATTCAGAAGATGTTGATGATTTAATGCAGCAGCGCCTGGAAGATAGTCAGATGATGAGTTCAAGTTTTGAAGCTTCTCAAGAAGATATTGGCGGAGGCAACCAATCAGGCAGTAACGGGAATAGTGTCTATACTATTATTTCACAAGCTCGGTTATCAACGGCTGCTGAGGCGACAGTAAAGGTAACCGTAAAAAGAAGTAGTGATACACGTGGGGCAACGCCATATCAGGTGTTGGGGTATCAGCAAATATATCAGGGTATTTCATTGTTTAGTGATGAAATGGAACAATTTTTAGTGATATTACAAGATGAATCTGAACGCAGAATTTGATTTTAATTTAAAGCGGTTCTTCCGATGGTGGGGAAGAGAGTTAGCTTTCTGGATACCTGAGAAACTTAAGCAGGCGTTAACAGATAGAACAGGCTATATGTATTTGCATGTGGCTGAAGGGAACTTTCAGTTTAGTCGAATTATTGATGGAAAAAAAAAGAAAATTGCAGACCTGGCCTTTAACGAACAAGGTCTAGAACCCTTCCAAAGGTTTATTGAGGTCAATGAAGAGCTTAAAAATGCGCATTTAATTTTAAGATTAAATCCAGAACAGGCGATTAAAAAGATAATATACCTTCCTGCTGCAGCTAAAGCTAATATTAGACAAGTTGTTGAATTTGAAATGAATAAATATACGCCATTTGAGAGTGATCAGGTGTATTTTGCGCTAAAACAACTAGGGAAAGAAGAAAGCGGCCAAATTAAAATAATGTTGTTAGTCACGCCTAAAGAAATTCTAGACTCTATCTATCTACAACTAAATAGTTCAGAAATATACCCTGATATTGTTGAATGCGATGTCGCCATTAATAATTTTTCTGAGGACCTTGAAACATATAACTTGTTACCGGAATGGGAAAGACCCGTAAAAAACAAGGTTGTACAGACAATCGTGGGGTTCTTGAGTTTTGTATTAATATTGTTGACTGTTGCTGTTCTGGTTTACCCCATTTGGAATGAAGCTCGATTGGTTGATTCTTTAAAGTTAGAATTAAAAAGTCTGGAAAAGGAAACTCAGTTTGTTCAATCTCAGCAATTAGAAATTGAAGAAATGGTAGAAGAAACAGAACATCTGGAAAGGCTCAAACAAAGTGCTCCGATTATACTGGATTTAATGAATAGCTTAAGTCAGCTAGTAAATGAAGACACCTGGTTAACCCATTTTCAGTTTAAACAAGGACGCCTACAAATACAGGGGCAATCACCAACAGCTGAAGTGTTAATAGGTCTTCTGGAAGCATCACCATTATTTAGTAATGTTCGTTTTGTTTCCCCGTTAACTCAAGATAAGCGTACAGGCCTGGAACGTTTTCAAATCAGTCTAGATGTGAATGCCAGAGAGGAAAAAGCTGATGAAGGATGATATTGTATTTCAGCGTTGGCTAGCTCTAGGATTGGTTCTGCTAATACTTTTGATCATTGTAATCGTTGCGATTGTTCCTTTAGCATCGAACGGGTTGGGTTATTACGAACAAAGGCAGGAATTGCTTTTCAGGTTAGAAAAATCTAAACGGATTGTAGCCAGAAAAGAAAGTGTAATGGAAAATATTGAAAGCATTAAGCAACAATATACCGATCAGAATTATTTTAGTACCCAAAACACGGTCGCACTGGCTTCGGCTGATTTGCAGAAGTTTATAAAGTCGACAATTTCTGCTGCTGGAGGTCAACTGACAAGTACCCAAGTGCTGCCCAGCAAACAGGAAGAAGGCTTTAATAAGATAACTCTTAAGGTCAGGATGTCAGGCGATGTCGAAATTTTGCGTAGCGTTTTGCATGAGATCGAGTCGTCATCACCCATTATGATAGTTACTCAGCTTGATATTCGCCCTGTCAGGGGCAAGCGTAATCGTAAGACACGAAAAATAGAGCCAAGTAATAAGTTAAATATTAATTTTCAAGCTATTGGCTTTATGAGGGCAAGACCATCATGAATAGCAACGTAATAAAATTACTTCTGGTTTTATGTGGTGCCTTGCTATTAGTTTTATTAATTGAATGGCAGTTTTCCGCATCGACTGAAAGCCAGCTTGAGGATTTAATAGCTGAAGATGAAAAGCACCAGGTTGAAAGCAGAGAGCTTCCAGAAATATCCCTGTCTAAAAAGGCAATAGATAAATATTCGATGATGGTTGAAAAGCCTTTGTTCATAAAAGGCCGTCAGCCTGTTGAAAATGTAGAAGAACAAGTTGTTAACCAGCAAGGTGGCAAAATAGAGGATTTGCTATTGGTTGGTATTTATTCTACGAAAGGACATTTAATGGCTTTATTTGTAAATAAAAAATCTGATAAAAAATATCTAAAAAAAGCTGAAGGTGATGATGTTTCTGGTTGGTTGCTCAGAGAAATTCAAGAGGATAGAGTCATATTAGAATCTGCTGGAAGGGAAGAAACTATCATGTTAAGAAAACCAAAGCCTGGTTTAAAATCATTTAAAAAATTTAAACCTGCTCTACCAAAGAAAATAAAACTTAAATCCTGAGATACAGTATGAATAACAGTAAAAAAAATGCTTCCTATATATTGCTATTGAGTCTTTCGATTTCAGGGTGTGAATTATTAGGGCCTAAATTAAATGATAAATTACCGTTAGAATCGGTAGAACAACTTAGTAAAGTTGACTCCTCTGATGAAGTTCTTTACCAAGAACTAAGTAACCAGAGACCTGGAAGTGCTGGTGAAGAAGCTGCAAAAACAGAAATTTATCCTGGGACAGGGCAATTTATTTCTCAAAAGAGCGGCAAAGGAAAAAAGAGCTCAGGGAAAGGAGCTTACAGTCTTAACTTTGATGAAGCCGACCTGGCGGAAGTGGTTAAGGTTATTTTGAGTGATATTTTGGCAGAAAATTATGTTTTAAGTCCAAAAGTCTCGGGTAAAGTGACTTTACAAACAACTAATCCCTTGGCTAAGGAAGAATTATTGCCAACTCTGGATATGTTGTTGGAGATAAATAATGCGGCAATGGTTGTTCAGGATGGCGTTTTTCAAATAAAACCAAAATCAGATGCTTTAACTAGTAGTGCCTTCTCAACGTATAGTAATTATAAGCATAAAATTCCTGGGGGTTATCAGGTAAGAGTTGTGCCTGTTAAAAATGTTGCGGTTGAAGAGTTGTCCGAAATTATACGGCCATTAATGCAGGATAAATCCATACTGCATGTTGATAGCACGAGAAATATGATGTTGATTGCTGGCTCAGCAAGTGAATTAGCCCGTGCAATGGAAATGGTGGAAGCGTTTGATGTTGATGTGATGAAAGGGCGTTCGTTTGGTTTGTTTCCATTAAAAAATGTTGAAGCAACAAAGATGATTGAAGAACTGGAGCAGGTCTTTAATAAGAAACAAGCTGATTCAGGGAATGGTCTGTTTCAATTTATGGAAATTGAACGTTTAAATGCGATTCTGGCAATCACTCAACAAGCAAAATTTCTAAAAGATATTGAACGCTGGATAATAAGATTAGATAGAGCAAATTCTGCTGCGGGTGGCGGGGTTATTGTTTATAGAGCCCAGCATGTTGATGCGGCTGAACTTGCGGCTACGCTGAATGATATATTTAGTAACAGCGGACAATCTAGTCGTCCTGCATCCGTTGCCGCGGGTAAGAAAACCGTAGAGATTACGAATAAAGCAAAGACAGCACTTAAAACGCCTGCGAAAACAAAAAAGACTCGAAAAAACAATACACCCATGTCAATAGCGGATGTGGGAGAGATCAATATTATTGCTGATGAGGTTAATAATGCTGTAATTATTGTTGCCACGGCACAGGATTATGCCGTCGTTCAGCAAGTGATTAAGCAGTTAGATGTAATGCCTTTGCAAGTCTTAATTGATGCGACAATTGTTGATGTCACTTTAAAGGATGATTTGAAGTATGGTATCAAGTGGGCTTTAAATCATAATAGTGGCGGAGATAATGCTGCTAGTTCTAATGGAGGGGAGTTTCTTACAAATGCTGCTGCTATTGCTACAGCAGCAACAACAGGTGGGTTTGGTTATGCCTTTGTTAGTAATGACATTAATGCTGTACTCACCGCGCAAGCATCAAAAGGTAATGTAAATATTGTTTCTTCTCCTTCTTTAATGGTATTAAATAATCAGGAAGCAAGTATACAAGTAGGTAATGAAATATCGCTTAAAACTGCGGATGTTGCTAATACAAACAGTTCTGGTACTGTAACGACTACATTTGAACAACGAAAAACAGGGGTCTCTGTTGATGTAAAGCCTAGAGTAAATGCTAGTGGTTTAGTCATTATGGAAATACAGCAAAGTATTGAGAGTTTTGGGGCTGATTCTTCTGGAACGAGTGGAAACCCAGATATTTTGACTAGAGAAATAAAAAGTAGTGTAGCCGTTCAAAGTGGTGAGACCATAGTTCTAGGAGGATTGATAAGTGAAACGGATACCTTTAGTAAAGGTGGAGTTCCTTTTTTACATGAATTGCCATTAATTGGATCTCTATTTGGTAGTACATCAAAAAATAAAATAAAAACAGAATTAGTTCTTTTGATTACTCCCAGGGTAGTTAAAAGCAAACTGGATGCAAGATTGGTCACTAACGAATTCAAACGTAAGTTATCAGGCATCTATAAAGAGGCTGTCGAACTAGAACAGCAATAACATAGCTGCTTTTTAATATGATTCAGCAATATATAGAAAAAATATTACGAGCAAAAGTCTACGATGTGGCGGTAGAAACACCGTTAGATTTTGCTCGCTCATTGTCATCAAGATTAAACAATAAAGTCTATTTAAAAAGAGAAGACTTACAGCCTGTATTTTCTTTTAAATTAAGAGGTGCCTATAACAAAATCGTCTCTTTGACGGAACAGGAACGTAGTCAGGGTGTTATTGCGGCTTCGGCTGGTAATCATGCTCAGGGAGTTGCCTTATCCGCTCAGAAATTAGGCATTAAGGCATTGATAGTGATGCCGAAAACAACACCAGAAATAAAAGTTAAAGCAGTTAAGGCCTGGGGTGCAAAAATTGTTTTGTTTGGTGATTCCTACGATGATGCTTGTATCCATGCAAAAGAATTAGCCGAAGAAAAAGGGATGACCTTTGTTCACCCTTATGATGATCCAGAGGTTATTGCTGGGCAAGGAACAATCGGCATGGAAATTCTTAGGCAAAAAACAGGGGAAATTGATGCCATTTTTGTACCAGTAGGCGGAGGGGGGTTAATTGCCGGTATTTCTGTTTATGTAAAGTTTGTTTCTCCAGAAACAAAAATCATTGGTGTAGAGCCAGATGATGCAGACTCACTTAATCATGCTTTAAAAGCTGATAAACGAATAACGATTAAACAAGTAGGACTTTTTGCCGATGGCGTTGCTGTTAAGCAGGTGGGACGCGAGCCTTTTAAGCTTGCACAGAAGTTTGTTGATGAAGTCATAACCGTCAGCACTGATGAAATATGTGCGGCGATTAAAGATATTTTTGATGATACTCGCTCTGTTGCAGAGCCTGCTGGTGCATTGGCACTTGCCGGGTTGAAAAAATATGTTGAACAGCGAGGAGCGAGTGGGCAAACATTAATTGCCATAGAAAGTGGTGCAAATGTTAATTTTGATCGTCTAGGTTATGTTGCCGAACGAACTTTGGTCGGTGAACATAAAGAAATTTTATTAGCCGTTACTGTTCCAGAAGTGCCTGGAAGTTTCTTAAAGTTTTGTAAAGCTTTAAGAAAAAGAAATATTACAGAGTTTAATCATCGTTTTTTTGATAACAAAATGGCTCAGGTTTTTGTTGGAATCTCTTGTACTGGAAAACAGGAAGATAGGGATGATTTAATTGCAAGTCTCGAAAGCAAAGGTTTTTCTGTGATTGATATGACCCTGAATGAATTGGCTAAAGATCATGTTCGCTATATGGTCGGGGGGCATGCACAGCAAGCGTTAGGGGAAGTGACTTATAGTATACAGTTTCCAGAAAGGCCGGGTGCATTGTTAAAATTTTTAACTTCACTGGGAAGTCGCTGGAATATTAGTATGTTTCATTATCGTAATCATGGTGCTGCATTTGGGAAGGTATTAATGGGAGTGCAAATGCCTAAATCAGAGCGTGAAGAATTTCAGCAACGATTAGAAGAAGTTGGGTTTGAATATATTGAAGAAACTAATAATCTTGCATATAAACTTTTTGTTGGTGGCTCTGAATAAGTCGATAGTTGTCGCTATATAAATTATTAATGCTTGATTTATATTGTATACTCAACTCTTAAAAAACAATTATAAAGAGGAGTAGTGCTGATGACAGAAGAACAAGTTTCACAAGATTCTAAAAACTTAGTTGTATTAATGTGGGTAGGAACCATTTTTTTGGGTTTTATCCCAAGTTTGATTTTTTATCTAATCAAAAAAGATGATGAATTTATAGTTGAGCAAGCGAAAGAGGCGCTTAACTGGTCAATTGTTGCACTGATTGGCTATGTAGTGGGTATGGCATTGACTGTTATATTGATAGGTGCATTTATTCTGGTTATTGTTGGAATTTCTAATCTTGTGTTTTGTATATTAGCAGCGATAGCTGCTTCAAAAGGTGATAGTTACAGAGTTCCCTTTATTTTCCGATTAATAAAATAACAAATAATGCTATTAAAATGCGCTCTTTGAGTGCATTTTATGCCGTACTGCGTCTTGTAGTCGTTAGAGTATCTCCCGCCTGCGCCGTCTCGTACCTTCGTCCTTGAACCGGAGGTTCAAGTGGAGGCTTCATCAGCAGATCAGGCTTCCCGTATAAAACAGGCATGCACACCACATACGTAAATCAGCTTCCGGGGTAAAAACAGGTTCAGGAAACACCCAGCACTAATCGAACGCTGCAGGAGATACAGGCCCGTATTCTAACTGTATTTAAGTATTTTCTAAAACGTTTTCTATCTTGTGACGTAAATTAGTGATTTGGTCAGAAATATATCCAGTGGGTGTGCTGTTTCTACTTTGTGCCTGACGCAGTTCATGGGTTAAGTTTAATGCGGCCATCACTGCAATTCTATCTGCGCCATGGACATTGCCAGAATCACGGATTTCACGCATCTGAGAGTCAAGTTCATGTGCAGCCTGAATGAGTGTTTCTTGTTCATCTTCCGTGCAGGCCACTCGATAATCTTTACCAAGAATTTTAATAGAGACAGGAAGTAATTTGTTTTTAGTCGTCATGATCAATGTTCCATTGATTTTAAGCGAGTAATCATTGCTTCAACTCGTGTTCTGGCAATCGTGGTTTTCTCTAGTAGCTTAGCTTTTTCTTTCACCAGAGAGTTCTGTTTGGTTTTTAAACTGTTATTTTCATTTTGGACTAAATTATATTTTTCGATCAGCGTATCTAGCTTCTCTTCCAGATCTTTTAGTTCAGTTGATGTGTCGTTTTCTATATTTGACATGAGATGCTTATAGCCATATTAAATGTTGGATATTCTGGAAGAAATAATGTCTAGTTAAAATGACATCATAAAATTCCTGTTATTTATCTAATAATGGTAGCATAAGCATGATATTTTTTTTAGAGACTGTTAAAAAATGAGCAGGTTTTTGCATTATTAAATAATTATGGCATATCAGACAATTAATAAAATTTTACAGAAATACGAAACGGATTTGACCTCGTCAGAAGCGCATGGGCTGGCAACGGGCATGTTGTGTATTGAGAATAAGGTGGAGGCTTCGGTGTGGTTGGCTGAATTATTTGCTGACGATCTTATATTGCTTGATGAAGATAAAACGATGCTAGTGGCATTGTTTGAGCAAACACGCAAATTACTGAGTGGCGAAGACGACGGCTTTAGGTTCGATCTTTTTTTACCGGGTGACGATGACGATCTAAGTGATCAACTTGAGGCAATACGTGCCTGGTGTGAAGGTTTTCTGTTCGGTATTGGTTATTCACGATCTGAATCAACATGGCCTGGTGAAACGGGTGAGATAATGAAAGACATTGTTGAGTTTACAAAATTAGATTCAGATTTAGATGAAGAGATGGATGAAGAAGAAAAAAATGAGCATGAGGCTGCGTTAGTAGAAATTCAGGAATATTTGAGAGTTGCTGTGATGATGATTAGAGATCAATTTAGTGCTGAAAATAGTACACAAACACATTAAGTTTTAGTAGAAATGAAGCAGAGTGAATTTAAAAGACGTCGTAAAGCGTTAATGCAACAAATTGGCAAAGATAACATTGCTTTAATTGCCAGTGCATCGAGTCATACTCGTAATCGAGATGTTGAGTTCCCATTTAGACAGGATAGTGATTTTTACTATTTAACTGGTTTTAATGAAGCAGACTCCTTAGCTGTTTTTATTCCTGGACGAGAGCAAGGTGAATATATTTTATTTTGCAGAGAGTTTGATGAAAAGAAAGCTTTATGGGAAGGGGCACATGCTGGTTTAGAAGGTGCAACAGAGCATTATGATGCAGATGATTCATTTCCTATAGATGATATGGATGAGATATTACCTGGTTTGTTGGAAAACAAAAGCAAGGTTTTTTATCCAATGGGAAAGGATAGTGATCTTGATCATCAAATACTGGAATGGATAACGCATATTAGAAAGCAGTCTAGAAATGGCATTAATGCACCAGGCGAATTAGTTTCGCTTGAGCATATTTTGCATGAAATGCGTCTATTTAAGAGTCCCGCTGAACTTAAGTTAATGCGTCATGCTGCCGAGGTTTCCTGTAAAGCTCATGCTCGAGCGATGCAACAATGTAAGGCTGGGTTATTTGAATATCAGATAGAATCAGAAGTTGTACATGAGTTTATGCAACAAGGATTAAGGTATGTTGCCTATCCCTCTATCGTTGCTGGTGGTAAAAATGCCTGTGTGCTACATTACGTTGATAATAAAGATAAATTGAAACGTGGTGATTTATTGTTGATTGATGCGGGGGTAGAGTGTGACCATTATGCAGCCGATATCACTCGAACTTTTCCCGTCTCTGGGGTTTTTAGTCCCGCGCAGAAAGCGCTCTACCAACTAGTGTTAGATGCACAATATGCAGCAATAGAACAGATTCAGCCAGGTAAACCCTGGAACAATGCTCATGATGTCTCTGTTGAGGTATTAACCAAAGGCTTAGTTAAACTTGGGTTATTGAAAGGTCGGATACCCAGGCTGATCAAGGATGAAAAATACAAGCAGTTCTATATGCATAGAATTGGTCATTGGTTAGGGATGGATGTGCATGATGTTGGGGATTATAAGGTCGATGGTGAATGGCGATTGCTAGAACCAGGAATGGTATTGACGATAGAACCAGGATTATATATTCCAGAAGATTGTGAATCAGTCGATGCCAAATGGCGAGGGATTGGAATCAGAATTGAAGATGATGTAGTAGTGACAAAAGAGGGGCATGAAGTGTTAACACATGCTGTTCCGAAAGAAATTGATGAAATTGAACGCTTAATGCAGGCAAGTTAAATGCAGCATGATTACGATGTATTAATAGTGGGTGGTGGTCTGGCTGGCAATTGTCTGGCTTTGGCATTAAAAGATTCTGGTTTACGATTGGCGGTTATAGAAGCCAGTACCCGAGAGCAATTGCAAAACTCACCTGCCGGGGATAGAGCTTTGGCTTTGTCAGCAGGGACCGTTAAGTTATTGCAGGCATTGAATGTCTGGGATGGAATAAGTGGCCTGGCTACGGCTATTAAAGATATTCATATCTCAGACCAGGGGCACTTTGGAAAGGCGCGATTATCGTCTAAAAAACAAGGTGTGGATGCCTTAGGTTATGTTATTTGTGCCAGAGATATTGAAGGACACGTAGCCGAATTAGTACAACAGGCAGGTATTGAACAGATATGTCCTGCTCGTGTCATGGGGCTTATGTCTGGACTGGAATCGGTTAATGTCACTTTAAAGCAGGATGAGAAGTCGATAAGTTTGTCAGCCAGGTTATTAGTCGGTGCCGATGGCGGGCAGTCTTCGGTTCGAAAATTATTAGAAATTTCGCAACAAGTAACAGAGTATGGGCAAACGGCTTTAGTGACCACCATTAAGTCATCATTACCTCATCATAATGTAGCCTACGAACGTTTCACAACCTCAGGCCCTTTAGCCATGTTGCCAGTAAATGATGAAGAATGTTCGGTCGTCTGGACACGAAGCCATGAAGAAGCTGATGATTTAATGGCAATAAATGAAGCTGATTTTATAGCAAGGTTGCAAGATAATTTTGGCTACCAATTGGGAGCACTAACATTGTCTGCTCCGAGAAGAGCTTTTCCATTAAGTTTAATACGAGCAGACAGTATGGTGGTTGGACGTACGGTTATTATTGGAAATGCAGTGCATCAATTGCATCCAGTGGCTGGGCAGGGCTTTAACCTGGGTATTCGTGATGTGGTACAGCTAGCAGAAATGCTACAACAGCAACATCAAAACGATGCTGATGTTGGGGATAAAGCTTTGTTAAAACAGTATGCTGAAAACAGGCAAAAAGACCATGATTACACTATTGGGTTTACTGATAATGTGGTCAAAATATTTTCATCAGATTGGCTACCTATGGCAGCAGCAAGAAGTCTTAGTTTGGCTGTGCTGGATCATATTCCTACGGCGAAAGCGGTTTTGGCTAAGCATGCAATGGGCCTCGCGGGTCGATTGCCTAGAGTAGGAAATAGAGGGTAGAGTATGCAAGGTGTAGCAAAAAGATTTGAAGTGATTATTGTTGGTGGCGGTATTGTGGGTGCAACCACCGCTTGTGCATTAGCCCATGCTGGAGTTAATGTCGCTTTGATGGATATGTTTAATCCTCAAAGGCAATGGACTGATGATTCGGTTGATCTTAGAGTCTCAGCCTTAACTAAGGCATCGCAGAATATTTTAGAAGTATTAGGCGTTTGGGGTGGCATGGAGCAACGCGGCGTGAGTGCTTATAAGGATATGCGTGTCTGGGATGCAAAAGCCGATGGCGAATTACATTTTGATTGTGCTGATACTGCATTTAATGAATTGGGCCATATTGTCGAAAATAGAGTGACCGTTGCAGCATTATGGGATAAGTTAGAAAGTCAGGAATCTGCGACTTGTATCTCTGATGCAAAAGTTTCACAAATGCAGTTGGTCGATGATGGCCGGGCATTATTTCTTGAAGATGGGCGACGTTTTGAAGCAGATTTAATTATTGCTGCTGATGGACGAGATTCAAGCTTAAGATCAATGGTCGGTATTGATGTTACTGGCTGGCCATATAATCAGGATGGTCTGGTAGCAACAATTACTACCGAAAAAAGCCATCAGCTGACTGCCTGGCAACGTTTTTTAGATGAAGGCCCGTTGGCTTTTTTACCTTTAAAAAAAGGGCAGTGTTCAATTGTATGGACATTAAAATCTGAAACAGCTAAGGCTTATTTGCAATTGAGTGATGATGCCTTTTTAGAGAAACTGGAGCAAGCGTCGGGTGGTATTTTAGGCAAAATGTTAGCCACCGGGCCAAGAGCGGCATTTCCATTACGATTTCAATATGCCAACAGTTATACCGATAAAAGTTTTGCTTTAATGGGGGATGCTGCACATGCAATGCATCCATTAGCAGGGCAGGGGGCAAATGCAGGGCTATTAGATGCAGCTGCTTTGGCTGAATTAGTCATCAAGACTAAACAGGCGGGTAGGCCTTTATTTAGTCATAAATTTTTACGGCAATATGAGCGCTGGCGCAAAGGGGATAATTTATTAATGATGACCAGTATGGATGTTATTAACAAGACCTTTGCTACCGAAGCTCTGCCATTGATTTCTCTGCGATCGACGGGAATGAACTTGATAAACCATACGCCTTTTGTTAAATCCCTGTTCAATGACCATGCTATGGGGTTAAGAGATGATTTACCTGTATTAGCCAAAAAACAGGCCTGTTGGTAAGGTTGGAGTCTGTTATTTTACGGTTAGTAGTTGTTTATAAATGAGTTTTAGTTTCTTTTTTTGGAAGAAAGGCTAAAATGTAGATAGACAGAAATATAATGATAAATTTTTGTTAATGAATTTCATGTAGGTTTCTTAGTTGAATACTATTTTTAAGCGTTAGTTTTTTATAAAAAATAAAATGAGGAAGGGCTATGGCAGAAGTATTATTTGTTTTACTCACGGTATATGTTGTTTATGTCGTGCAGAGCGTAATTTATAAGAAAGAAGATAAAAAGGGAGAGACTCCTTCACCAAAGCTTAAGGCTACAGCTAAAGCTGTCAGTGCCAAGGAAGTAAAGGTTGCTGTTGAGAAAAAGCCAGTGGTAAAGAAGGTTGCTCCAAAAAAAGCGACGCCAGCGCCTATTAAAGCAAAAGCAAAAGCTAAAGCCGAAAAAGCTGCACCAGTAAAAGCTAAGACTAAAGCAACATCAAAAACAAAGGCAAAACCAGGGGTAGTTAGCGGTAGTTTGCGTAACCCGGAAACAGGTGACATGGATAAAATTGCAAATAGTTATCGAATGACTAAGCGATGGATTAAAGAAGCATTAGTTTCTGAGGGCTTGTTGCCCAAGGTTTATAAGACAACAGAGCTAGATGATGCCACTAAGTTAAAAGCCAAGGCGGCTCTTGATAAATTGGCTAAGATGGATAAATATCAATAATCTTTCTTATTAAGGCGGATATCTTTTCTTGGCATGGATGCCGAGACTTAGAAGCAAGTATGAGGATGCAGACATTGTATTAGCAATACTGTGCTCTTGTTAATGTAGGTTTTAGGGCTTATCTAAGCCTAGTTTCTTTAGGCGATAGCGTAAGGATCTAAATGTCAGGCCTAAATGCTTGGCCGTTTCTGTTATATTCCAGCGATTTTCTTCTAAGGCTTTGCTAAGCGCTTCTTTCTCTATCTCTTCCAGATAATCTTCCAGAGATATTTCAGAAGGATTAAATTTTTCAGCTTTGGGCAATTCGGTTGAACAGGGAAGGTTCAAGTCTTCTAGTTCGATGGTATTCCCATCGTAAAGGGCAAGTGCACGTTCCAGTATATTTTCTAATTCACGGACATTGCCTGGGAAATGATAGTTTTTTAAACCATTGCTTGCATCCTTTGAAAGAGAGGGCTGTTGTTGTTGATTAGCAGCAGCCAATTTAGTCAGTAGGTGCTCAGCTAATTCCGGAATATCACTGGTTCGGTTTCGTAATGGGGGGGTGATAAGGTCTATAACATTAATACGATAATACAAATCTTGTCTAAACTCACCCTGTTCAACCATTACGTTCAAGTCTTTATGAGTTGCGCTTAGTAAACGTACATTAGTTGCTATTTCTTGTTGCTCACCAACAGGACGTATTTTTTTCTCCTGAATGGCGCGAAGTAGTTTTACTTGAAGGGCTAAGGGTAAGTCAGCCACTTCATCTAAAAATAAAGTACCACCATTTGCAGCCTGAAATAATCCTTGTTTATCCGTTGCTGCACCAGTAAAACTTCCTTTTTTGTGGCCAAAAAACTCACTTTCCATGAGTTCGTGAGGAATTGCACCACAGTTAACAGCAATAAAGGGGGCATCGTGCCTGGGGCTTTGTTGATGGATTAGTTTTGCTACCAGTTCTTTACCTGCCCCCGATTCTCCACTGATATAGACAGGTGCCTGGCTACGAGCTACTTTTTCAATTTTTGTGCGAATATCTCGCATCTGTTGAGAGTCACCTAATAAAAGGTGTCGGGTTCTACGTTCTTTTTTTATTTGTGTGGGAGTCGACAGTTTCAGGGCATTGTCTACCAGCTGCCTAAGTACCGTTAAATCAACGGGTTTAGATAAAAAATCAAAAGCACCTTGTTTCATTGCCTTGATGGCAATATCCATGCTTCCATGTGCAGTTATTACGGCAACTGGCATGGGTGATTGACTGTTTTGTATGTGACTGACCAGGTCTAAGCCATTACCATCAGGAAGCTTCATATCGGTAAGGCAAAGGTCAAACTGATGGGTTGCCAATAATTCTTTTGCAGCATGTATATTTTCAGCACAGAGGGTTTCAATACCCATCCTGTTCAGAGTGATTTCTAACAATTCTCTGATGTCAGGTTCATCATCAATAATAAGAGTTAATGGCATATTCATATTTCAATCATAGAGCTATCGGCTTTAGGTAAGCAAAGTTTAAAGCTGCTTTTATTATCATTAGTAATAACATAACTTAGTTTGGCCTGATTAAGTTCAGCTAATTCTTTGGATATATATAAACCAAGACCTGTACCCGTAGGTGAGGTAGTGAAAAAAGGTTCAAAAAGATGATTAATAGTGTTCTGATCCATTCGGTAGCCGTTGTCGAATAGTGTAATGCAGGGTGAACTATCTGACAAACTAATCTCAATAACAATCTTTTTGCTTGTGTCACCATACTTTAGCGCATTAGAGCAGAGGTTATCAAAGATTTGTTTTAAATGGCCTGTATCCATATAAACCCATAAGTCAGTTTCTTTGGTTTTTATTTCAAAATTGTCTAGAGGGCTACCTGTGTCATAAATAAAACCTTGAAGATAGCTAGCCATCCATAAATTAAGCTGTATCTTTTCTTTCTTGGATTGTTCTCTGCGAGAAAGTTGTAATATGTCTTCAATTATTTTATTCATCCTTAAACAATGGGATTGAATGATTTCTGTTAAGCGTTTATCTTCAATAGGTAATGCAGGAGCTTCAGATAAAAGTTGGCTGGCGTGACTAATAGCACCTAATGGGTTACGTATTTCGTGGGCGATACTTGCTGTAAGGCGTCCCAGAGATGCTAGTTTGCTTTGTTGAAGTTGTTGATTATAAAGGGATATATCTTCCAATATGGTCATGTATAGTGTTTCTTGCTGTGTTTTAAGCAAGGAAAAGCGACTATGAATTTCAGTTTGATCAGGTAAGCGGGTTAATGCAAAATTTTGGTTGTTGTCGATTGTCCAACGATGAAAACTTTCGCTTAATTGTAAAGATATTTCTGTTAAATACTGGGGGGGCGAAGCATCTTTAGGGGTGTTAATAATGTTTAATGCCGCTTCGTTGTATAGTCGAATCTGTTGCTTAGCGTTACTGATGATAATACCTGATTGCAAGTGCTGAATAATGTATTGATTGAGTTCTTCAAGATTAGAAATGGTGAGTTGTTGCTGAGAAGCCAGTAGTTCTGATAGCTCTGTTCGTTTTGCCAGGGTATAAGAAAGGTAGGCAATAGTAAAATAAGAAGCGCCTAGCATACCTGCATAGGTAAATAATGGGGAGATACTATGTGTCAGTATGCTGTAGATGTGATCAGACAGCACTGAGAGACTTGCAAGTGCAGCAAATAGGAGTGCGCAGCGCCCCCCAATCAGTAAGCCACCAGCGGCAGTGGATACCACAAGTAAAATGCCAATACCGCTGCTAATGCCACCGCTTGCATGCATTAATGAAGTAATAAAAATAATATCGCTAAAAATGACTATTTGGGCTTGAGTAGAATAACTGGGTAAACGTTTTAGGGAGAAATAGCCCGATAATACCGAAAAGATAAAATAACCGTGGCTAGCAAAAGTGTATAGCTTGGCATCATGAGTCTTTAATAAAGACGGGTCAAAATGACTATAAAATAGAATAACGAAAAGAGATGAGACAATCAGGCGATAAAAAAAGAAAACTTTTAAAAAGGCCCATGCTTGCTGGTAAGGAATGCCATAACCTTTAGAAAAAGGACAGGGGTAAATAGTATTTGCTTGATTGGGTGCCATAAGCTCTAAAATTCGATAGAATGTGTACAGGTAGTATTGTAGCTATAATTTATTATACTGATAGTTATTTCAGAGTAGTTGGAGACAAAAATGAACATCCACGAGTATCAGGCTAAACAGCTTTTTAAAGCATTTGGTATTTCTGCACCTCAAGGTGAAACGGTAACGACAGCAGAGGATGCTGTGCGTGCTACGCAAGATATTCCAGGTGATGCCTGGGTGGTTAAAGCTCAGGTTCATGCGGGCGGGCGAGGTAAGGTTGGCGGTGTCAAACTGGCTAAAAATACCGAGGAAGTTAAGCAGTATGCCTCTGATATGCTGGGTAATCGCTTGGTGACTAAGCAGACGGGTGTTGATGGTTTACCTATAGAATCCGTGTTGATAGAAAAAACATATCCGATTAAGCGTGAATTTTATCTGAGCATCTTAGTCGATAGAGCAACAGAGCGTGTCATGTTTGTTTCTTCGATTGCTGGCGGTATGGATATAGAAGTTGTGGCGGAAGAGTCACCTGAAAAGATCGTGACGTTGCTAATTGACCCTGCTGCAGGTTTGCAGTCGTATCAGTGTCGACAGGTGGCTTTTGATTTGGCATTGCAAGGCCCTCAAGTGAGAGCTTTAGAAAAAATCATGCAGGGGATGTATCGTTTACTGTTAGACAAAGATGCCAGCCAGATTGAAATTAACCCATTAGTTGAAACAGATGATGGGGAGTTATTAGCTTTGGATGCCAAGATAAATTTTGATGATAATGCCGTGGCATTGCATCCAGATATACTGGAATTTAGAGATCAAGGTCAGGAAGATGAAAAGGAAAATAAAGCGCAGGAATTTGATTTAAATTACATTACCCTGGATGGATCAATAGGTTGTATGGTTAATGGTGCCGGGTTGGCAATGGCAACCATGGATTTAGTTAAACTTAAAGGGGGCGAGCCAGCCAATTTTCTTGATGTGGGTGGTGGTACAACGCCAGAAAAAGTGTGTGAAGCCTTTAAACTGATATTATCAGATAAAAGTGTAAAAGCTGTTTTAGTTAATATTTTTGGTGGCATTGTGCAATGTGATGTTATTGCTAAAGGCATTTTAACAGCAGTCGATGAAGTACATGTTCAGGTACCTGTTGTGGTTCGACTTGAAGGAACAAATGCCGAAAAAGGCAGGGCGTTATTAAATGACTCTGATTTTGGTGTCGTTGCAGCAGATAATTTAGCCAGTGCTGCGGAACAAGTGGTTGCACTAGCGAGTAATGAAGGGAAAGTCTAATGAGTATTTTAATTGATAACCAAACTAAACTAATTTGTCAGGGGTTTACAGGTAAACAAGGTACATTCCATTCAGAACAAGCATTGGCTTATGGAACACAGTTGGTTGGCGGGGTAACACCTGGCCGTGGTGGACAGAACCACCTAGGCTTGCCCGTTTTTAATACGGTAGAGCAAGCAGTCAAGCAGACAGGGGCAACGGCAACAATGATATATGTGCCGCCTTTTTATGCTGCGGATGCTATTTTAGAAGCTGTAGATGCGGGAATTGGTTTAATTATTTGTATTACTGAAGGGATACCTGTTTTACAGATGCTAAGAGTAAAAGCTGCTATGGCAGGTACCGATGCATTATTAGTCGGCCCAAATTGTCCCGGCGTGATTACACCTGGGCAATGTAAAATTGGCATTATGCCAGGTAATATTCATTTGCCAGGTTCAGTTGGCGTGGTTTCACGATCTGGCACATTAACTTATGAAGCGGTTCATCAAACAACGCATGAAGGTTTGGGACAAAGTACTTGTGTCGGGATTGGTGGAGACCCAATTCATGGAATGACTTTTATTGATGTGATCAGTCGATTTCAGGCGGATGAGCAAACCAAAGGCATCATCATGGTGGGTGAGATTGGCGGCGGTGAAGAAGAGGAAGCGGCTGAATACATTAAGGAAAATGTGACAAAGCCCGTGGTCTCTTATATAGCAGGAAGAACAGCACCTCCAGGAAAAAGAATGGGCCATGCTGGCGCAATTATCACTGGCGGAAAAGGCACGGCAGAAGGTAAAGTGGCTGCGCTTAAATCAGCAGGTGTTGAAGTTGTTGATACCCCGACAATGTTGGGTGAGGCCATGAAGGCTGCATTGTAAAACTACGGATTAAATTTCGCTCTACTTTGATCATCAAGAGATTGGAAATATAAGGCGCATCTGTATGAATGATGCGCTTCGTTTATCAGTACATCCTGTATTCTTTCTTGTTGATTATTTTTTGTCAGAAAAGGTGCTGAAGCATCTATCAATATATTCTCACTTTGTTAAGCTGAGAACGAGAAAAAACTAAATGTTAAAAATAGCCCTGGCGCAAATTAACTTGCTGGTTGGTGGTATTCAAGCTAACCAGATAAAAATTATTCAAACGGCACAACATGCTCGAGATCAATTACAGGCGGATGTTATTGTTTTTCCTGAATTGACTGTTACGGGCTATCCGCCTGAAGATTTATTGCTACGTCCTGACTTTATAAAACAAGCGAATCAATCTGTACTTGATATCGCCCTGGCGATACAAGGAATTGATGTTGTTTTAGGGTTTCCTGAATACAGTGATGGCTGTTTATATAATAGTGCTGCTGTTTTAAGGGCTGGAAAGATTGTCACTTTGTATAGAAAAAATTCCTTGCCTAATTTTGGTGTATTTGATGAACAGCGTTATTTTAAATCCGCCAATGAACTCCGTATTTTTTCGGTTAAAGGTCGAAATATTGCTTTGACAATTTGTGAAGATATTTGGCAACAAGGTCTGGTAGAAAAAAATAAACAGGCGGGAGCTGATTTAATTTTAACTCTAAATGCCTCACCTTTTCATGCAGGTAAAATCCACCAGAGGGAAGAGGTTGTTTGTCAGCAAGCTAAAGAAGCTGGAATCCCATTAGTCTATGTCAACCTGATAGGGGGTCAAGATGAGTTGGTTTTCGATGGCGCATCATTTGTTGCTGATGCGCAGGGTGAGGTTGTTTATAGAGCAGAGGAATTTGAAGAGCAAGTTTCTGTGGTTGAATTTGAGGGGAATAACCCAGTAAAAAACAGCTGCTCCCCTTTGTATAATGAAATTTCCAGTGAGTATAAAGCTTTAGTTCTGGGGGTTAGGGATTATGTGCATAAAAATGGTTTTAAAGGTGCAATATTAGGTCTGTCCGGAGGGATTGATTCTGCCTTGGTGTTAGCCATTGCTGTTGATGCATTGGGTGCTGACCAGGTGGAAGCGGTGCTAATGCCATCTAAATATACCCATGATATGAGTAATGAAGATGCTATTCTGGAAGCAGAAGCTTTGGGCGTTAAGCATCATACAATTGCCATAGAGCCCGCCGTTATGGCTTTTTCGGGTATGTTAACTGAAATCTTTACTGATACAAAAAGAGACGCTACTGAAGAAAATATACAGGCGCGTTGTCGAGGTGTTTTGTTAATGGCTATGTCTAATAAATTTGGCAAGCTGTTGCTTACAACCGGCAATAAAAGTGAAATGAGCGTAGGCTATGCCACCTTATATGGCGATATGGCGGGTGGTTTTGCCCCAATAAAAGATGTGCCTAAATTGTTGGTTTATCAATTATCTGAATATCGAAATACTTTGTCGGCAGTGATTCCTCAAAGAGTCATCACTCGTCCACCTTCTGCTGAATTGGCACCTGACCAGATTGATGAGGATTCGTTACCTCCGTATTCTGTGCTAGATCCTATTTTGGCAATGTATGTGGAACAGGATAAGTCAGCTGAAGAGATACAAGAAGCAGGCTATCGATTAGTTGATATTAAGCGAGCTATTTCATTGGTTGATAGAAACGAATATAAGCGTAGGCAAGCCCCTCCGGGAATAAAAATTACGCCTAGAGCTTTTGGTCGGGATCGTCGTTATCCAATAGCTACTGGCTATAAAGGGGTGTAATTGATTGCAAAGTGAAGGTTCGACTAATATAGCGGACTTAAGTCCGCTATATTTAAATCATGAGATCCTTTTGATCTTTTTTATGTTGGCGCTGTTGATTTTTCCAGTCACGATGACGAAGCATAATATCTAAAACCTCTTGTGGATCATCCGTGACGGTAATCAAGTCTAGATCTTTTTCAGATATCGTTTTATATTCAACCAAAGTGGACTTAATCCAATCAATAAGCCCCTTCCAAAATTCTGAACCATATAAAATTAATGGGATAGGGTATATTTTGTTTGTTTGCATTAAAGTAAGGGCTTCAAAGAATTCATCTAAAGTGCCAAATCCTCCAGGCATACAGACATAGCCCATTGAATACCTAACAAGCATCACTTTTCGTACAAAAAAGTAACGAAAATCTAGTGAAATATCCTGGTAGGGGTTGGGAGACTGCTCCATAGGCAGTTCTATGTTGAGACCTATAGAAAGTTGTTTTTGTGTGTAAGCGCCTTTATTTGCAGCTTCCATGATACCAGGGCCACCGCCACTAATAATGGCAAAGTCATTTTTTCCAAGTAATTCAGCAAGTTCAACCGTTTTTTTATAATAAGGATGATCTGAAGCTAAGCGTGCTGAGCCAAAAATGGAAATGGCATCTCGTACGTCGGAAAGCCGATCGAAACCTTCGGTAAACTCACTGATAATTCTAAAAATTCGCCATGACTGGTCACCTTTAAGGTCATCAATGCCTGTTTTACGGAAGTTAGTTTTTTTACTTAGCATAAAGTTGCCTTTTTATTAGATCACAATGAGTAAATGACTTTCCCAGTCTGTAGGGTATGAGTTACACGACCTTTAAAGGTTTGTCCCCAAAATGGAGTGTTGCATCCTGCACTTCTCCAGTTCTCTGGGTTAACTGTCCAGCTAAGTGAAGGATCAAAAATACATATGTCAGCAGGGCGTCCAGGTGTTAGTGTGCCACTTTCAATGCCTAAAGTAGTTGCTGGGTTTAGAGTCAGTGCAGCAATACCTTGGGAAAGTGTAATTGCATTATCTTGAACCAGGCGTAATGTTAAAGGCAATAACGTTTCCAGGGATGAAATGCCTGGTTCAGTTTCGGGAAATGCACCGAGTTTTGCGTCTAAGTCATGGGGTTGGTGATCGGAGCAGATAATATCAATCGTTCCATTTGCCAGGCTTTCTCGTAGGCTCTTTTTGTCTTTATTTGTACGAAATGGCGGTAACACATGAAAAGAGCTATTAAAAGGTTCTATGTCGTCTTCCGTTAGATGTAGCTGATGAATTGCAACGTCAGCAGTGACCTTAAGGCCATATTTTTTTGCTTGCTGAATCTTAATGATAGAGCGTCTAGAGCTAACCTGGCTAAAATGTAAGCGGCAGCCAGTAAGTTCGGCCAATTCAAGGCACTGGGCTACAGCAATTGATTCTGACGCCTCAGGAATACCTGGTAAGCCATAGCGAGTAGCAAAAGCCCCTTCGTGAGCACAGCCATTATTACTGAGGGAAGGCGTGACGGGGTGAATCATAATCAAAAGGTCATGGCTGCTTGCGTATTCCATCGCTCTGCGTAAGACTAATAAGCTAGCCAAGGGAGCTGTTGCATTACTGACAGCAATGCAGCCTGCCTGTTTCAGTGCAAACATTGAACTCAGCTCCGCCCCGGCTAACTGGTTCGTTAAAGCGCCAATGGGGTAGACTTGTGTGTAGTTAGCTTTCTCGGATTTATCAGCAATTAACTCGGTGACTGCCTGGGTGTCGATAACTGGACGGGTATCTGGGGGCAAGCATAAAGAGGTGACACCTGCACTCGCTGCAGCCGTTGTTTCACTTAAGATAGTTCCTTTGTATGATTGGCCAGGGTCTCTTAGTCTGACGCTAAGGTCAATAAAACCTGGGCAAACCACCTTATTACTAGCATCTATGGTTATGTCGGCTGTAAAGTCGGGTTTTTGCTCTTGACTAGCCAGTATCTTTCCATCAGCAATATATATTGTTCCTGATTGATCGGTGTTGTTTGCTGGATCAATAATATGTCCATTAGTGATGAGTATTTTGTTCATCATGCCTCTCCATAGCTTTGCAGAGTTAAAGCCATAATGGCCATGCGGACGGCAAGACCATTACTTACTTGTTGTAAGATGACTGAATGGGGCCCGTCAGCAATACAGGATTCTATTTCTACTCCACGGTTAATGGGGCCGGGATGCATCACAATCACATTAGATTTAGCAAGTTTAAGTCTTTTTTCTGATAGACCAAAACAATTGAAATATTCTCTTTCGTTTGGAAGAAGGGCTGAGGTCATGCGTTCTTTTTGTAAGCGTAGCATAATAATAACGTCGACACCTTCAAGTCCTTCTTCCATCGAGTTAAATGCTGTAACGCCCATGCTTTCGACGTGAGAGGGCAGTAGTGTTTTTGGCGCAATAACTCTGACTTCCTTGGTGCCCAGCGTATTCAATGCCTGAATTTGTGAACGAGCAACCCGTGAATGTAAAATGTCACCAATAATGGCGACTTTTAATTGCTTGAAGTCGTGCTTGTGTTGGCGAATAGTAAACATGTCCAACATTGCCTGGGTAGGATGAGCATGTTGTCCATCGCCTGCGTTAATAACGCTAATATGAGGTGCGGTATTTTGAGCGATAAAGTGCCCGGCGCCACTTATGGCATGCCTAACCACAAACATATCAACATGCATGGCTTCGAGGTTGCGAATGGTATCGAGCAAGCTTTCACCTTTTGAGGTGGCTGAGGTGGCAATATTCATGCTCAATACATCAGCGGATAGGCGAGTTGCTGCAAGTTCAAAGGTGGTACGAGTTCGAGTGCTATTTTCAAAAAACAAATTTACAATGGTTTTTCCTCGTAATAGAGGGACTTTTTTTACTCGTTGCTCGGACATACTGGAAAAAGACTCGGCAGTGTCGAGAATTTCAGTCAGTATTTCTTTACTAAGCCCATCAATGGTTAGGAAGTGTTTAAGTTTTCCTTCTGTATTGAGTTGCAGGTTTGTCATGTCTATGCAGCCGTTTTTTCAGTAGTAAAAGATTGAATATGAATGCCTAAAGGCATTGGGCCCGTTAATTTGATTCTTTGCCCTAAAGGAAGGGTAATGGAGCAACCTGTACAATCAGGTTGAAGAGGTACTTGACGACCGTCTCTTTCAATTAGTACACCTAAAACAACCTGATTTGGGCGGCCGTAATCAAAAATTTCATTTAATGCGGCTCGCACTGTTCTGCCGGTATAAAAAACATCATCAATTAAAATGATATCTCTGCCTTCCATGTGAGAGGGCAAATGACTCGGCTTTACCTTTGGGTTTATACCAATTTGTGAGAAGTCATCACGATAAAAAGAAATATCCATTAAGCCCAGTGGTTCTTGTATATTCAAGCGTTGGTGTAGTTGCTCTGCAATCCATGCGCCTCCGCTATGAATGCCTATCATGACAGGGTTTGTTAAATTTCTTGATAAAATAACAGACTTAATTTCTGTCTCAAGCTTGGAAAGTAACGCAGGTATTTCAAGGGGGGTATTAGTCATGAGTTTTTTAAGTTTAACCAGCTTTGTAAAATAAGTTGAGCGGCAAGTTGGTCTTGAACATCCCAAAGTTTACCTGCACTCACTTTAAGATCATCAAACAGCATTTGTTTAGCCTCAAAAGTAGAGAAGGACTCATCAATTTGATGTACTGGCAGGTTATAGCGGCCTTCTAATTGTCTACAGAATTTAAACATTCTGGGTGTAATTGGGTTGTCTGAACCATCAGCTTGTTTGGAAATACCTACTATTAGACCCGCGGGGTTCCATTCAGCAATAAGTTGAGATATTTGATTCCAGTCGGGTTGCTGACTGATTGAACGAATGGTTTTTAAGGGGCTCGCAATTGCTGTTGTTGTTTGCCCTATAGCAATACCAATTTTTTTATTACCAAAATCAAAGCCAAGGTAAGTGTCAGAGTTTAATTTTGCCGCAAGAGGGTCTGTCTTAATCATCTTAACTATGGCCTGCAGGGGTTGTTAATTGATTAATATCTATACCCAGTTGATTTGCCGCCTCAATCCAGCGGTTTTTAACTGGAGTGTTGTACAAAATATCTTGTTGATAAGGCGTATTTAACCAAGCATTACTGAGGATTTCTTTTTCAAGTTGTCCTGCACCCCAGCCAGCATAACCTAAAGCGATAAGATAGTCTTTAGGGCCTTCGTTTTGTGCAATAGCCTCTAAAATATCACGTGAACTGGTAAGTGATGTTGTATCAGATATTGATATGGATGAGTCCCAGGTTGCTGATTCTTTGGTATGGATAATAAAGCCTCTTTCTTGCTGAACTGGACCGCCAGCAAAAACAGGTGTCTGTTGAACTTTTTGAGATGATGTCTTAATCCCCATCTGATCAAAAATACTAGCTAAAGTCATGCCTGTTGGGCGATTAATAACAATGGCTAAAGCACCTTCCTGATTATGTTGGCATAGAAAGCTAACGGTATGAGAAAAGTTAGTGTCAGCCAAGGTTGGCATGGCAATTAAAAGTTGATTGTTAAGGTAGTGAGAGTTAGTCATAAGAAATTGTTATCGAGTGGTTATGCCTGTTTCATCAGAAAATCTCCACACCCTGGTGATAACTAAAACATCAAGATCTGCAAGTAATTCTTTGGGTAACATTGCGAAGGGGGCGCTGAGGCGAATGATCCGTTTGGCTGCATCATCAAGGGCTTTGTTGCCAGATGACTTAGTAATGCGAATACTATAAATAGTGCCATTGGGGTTAATCCCCACATCTGTGGTTAAAGAACTGGAAAACCCTTTTTTTCTGGCAACCTCAGGATAATTAAGGTTGCCAACCTTTTCAATTTTTTGTTCCCAGTCAGCAACATATTGCGCAGCAAGGTATTTGTGGGTGCTGACAGAGTTAACAAATTTAATTTTTGTTTTTTCTGATGACTGTTGACTATGGCGAATTTTGGCTCCCAGCTGTGCAATTTGTTGCTGGAGAGCTTCGGTTGATAATTTTGGACGTTTAATAGCAGAAGTGGGAGTTTGCTTTTTAGTGGTCGCAATTTTTTGCTTAGCCTGTTGTTGAGTGATGAGTCTTTGTTTGGCTTTTGGTTTGCTCTCAAGCTGATTTTTACGAACGCTGGGTGGTTTGTTTTGGCTGTTTCCCTGGCTGGCTAATTTTTGTTTGGGAGGTGTCGGTTTCTTAGTGTTGTTTCCAGCCCCTATTTGATTGCTTTGAGCTAAAAACTTTGCATTTTTGGGTGCTTTTTTTGCAGGCGTATTTGCTAAGGTTATTTCAATTTGTTTATTTACTTTTGGAGGGTGAGGAATTGAAAAGTTGATGCCGAGCAAAATAAAGGTATGAATGACTACTGCAATAAACAAAGCAATTAACAAAGAGTCACTTACTGAGATAGAGGGCTGTATAAACGATGGTGGGCTTGAAGTAGTCATGAGAGAATTTTACGATTTAGTTAAGGTGTTTTCAATATGATCCATTAATTGACCGCATATATTAAGCCCAAATTGATTGTCTAATTCTTGAACACAAGTGGGGCTAGTCACATTTATTTCTGTTAGAAAGTCACCGATGACATCAATACCCACAAAAACCAGGCCTTTCTTTTTTAAAGTAGGACCTACTTGTTTTGCAATCCATAAATCTCTTTCGGTTAACTCTCTTCCTTCTGCGCGTCCACCAGCAGCAAGGTTTCCTCTGGTTTCACCTTTGCTCGGTATACGAGCTAAAGCGTAAGGAACTGGTTCGCCATTAATAAGTAATATACGCTTGTCACCTTCCTTTATATCAGGAATATAACGTTGGGCCATAATATAGCGAGAGGCATATTCAGTCATTATTTCAAGAATAACATTAAGGTTAGGATCATTCTCGCGTACATGAAATATAGACGTACCTCCCATACCGTCAAGAGGTTTTAAGATAATTTCTTTATGTTGCTGAAGAAAAGTCTTAAATCTTTGTGGTTCTCTGGCAACCAGAGTATCGGCACAGCATTGAGGAAACCAAGAGGTGAAAAGCTTTTCATTGGCATCTCTAAGCGACTGAGGTTTATTGACCACATAGGTGCCTAGGCGTTCAGCTTGTTCCAGAAGATAAGTGGCATAGATATACTCCTGATCAAAAGGCGGATCTTTACGCATAATAATCGTATCTAACTGGTCTAGCGCAATATCTTGTTCCTTGAGAAAGTGATACCAGTTATTTTCGTCTCGTTGAACCTTTAAAGTGCGAGTTCTAGCATAAGGCTTCCCATTGCTTAAATATAAGTCGTTGAGCTCCATGTAGTGAAGCTCCCAGCCTCGAGACTGAGCTTCCAGCAGCATAGCAAAGCTGGTGTCCTTTTTTATGTTGATGAGGTCTATGGAATCCATCACCATACCAAGTTTTATAGTCATTTAAACTCTCAGAAATTATAAGTTAAAGTGATTTTATCAAATTTTTTTTAAAATTGTTATTTACCTTAAAAAGAAAATTTGGTATAAAGGTCGGCTAAATTTAAAAACAGGCACGGCAGAGGTAATCATGTCCAAAATATGTCAAGTAACAGGTAAGCGTCCTGTTTCTGGTAACAACGTATCACACGCACACAATAAAACAAAAAGACGATTTAACCCAAACCTTCATCATCATAGGTTTTGGGTAGAAAGTGAAAACAAATGGGTTCGCCTAAGAGTTTCTGCTAAAGGTATGCGTATCATTGATAAAAAAGGTATCGATGTAGTGCTTGCGGATATCCGTAAAGCTGGCGAAAAAGTTTAAGAGGACTGAGATAATGCGCGATAAAATTAAATTAGTATCTAGTGAAGGTAACGGTCACTTTTATACAACAACCAAAAATAAAAGAACAATGCCTGAGAAAATGGAGATCAAAAAATATGATCCTGTTGCTCGTAAGCATGTTATGTACAAAGAAGCAAAAATCAAATAATGGTTTTATACTCTACCGAGTTCATTTCTGAACTCGGTAGAGTACGCTTTGTTCTAATTTATAATTAAGACTGTTCTAGTCTTTTTTAGCTTCTAAAAGAATCTAAAACTATTTTTAACTTTTCAGTTTGTTTATATAGTTTGCGGTACTTTTTTTCCAACTCTTGTTTTTCCAGAACAAGCTCTTCAATGCGCTGTTCTAATTTCTTATTTTCTAAACGCAGGGCATTGTCAGTGCCAAATTCTACTGTATCAGATGGTAAGAGCTCCGAGCCTTCTTCAGGTTTGAGTGTTGAGCTATCCGCGGTTAGGGTTTCGACACCATCATCAATATCAAATGCAGCAACAGATTCAACACTTTCTGAGGGAACACTTTGCATTCCGCCTTTGAGAATTTGTGCATGGATCTTATTGCGTAGAAGCAAAAAAGTTGCTGCTTCGCTGCTTTTTCCATTTTCACAAACTACAATGACCTCTTTTTTCTTATCAATTGATTTAAGCTGCATTCGCAGAGAGAAAAAGGGAATATTGATACTATTAGGAAGGTGATACTTTTTGTAATCCTCCGCTGAGCGGACATCTATTAAAACAGCATCATTGGTAAGCTTGACTGCAAGTTCAGAGTGATCAATAAATTCAAGAGAAGGCTCTTTAATTAGTGAAATAAACTTTTCTTTACTTAGCCGTATTAGAGTGGTATTGGTTAGTGCGGAAATTGAGACATTTCGAGGCTCTCCGGAAAGTAGTGAATCCTCACCAAAGGTATCTTGTGGGTGCAATTGTGAGAGCTTAATTTCTTTAGCATTGGTTGAAGCCTTTCGAGATATTAAGCAGTGTCCGGATTTTATAAGATAATAATAGTCACCAGGCTCGCCCTGATTGATAACAATTTCACCTTTTAGAAATTCGATTTCTTCAAGGCTCATTATTATTTGTTGTAAATTTGCTGGAGGTAATGCCCTAAAAATTGGAGACTTCAGTAATGTAGTCATCCAGTCGCCATCGTTATCAGTATCGTCTTCGTCTTCGGGCTCATCAATGGACATATAACTATTTTCCTCTTGTTCATGGGACGTGCTGGAAAGAGTATTTAAAATACTACTGTCCAAGCGTAAAAAACGAACTGCAGATTGAGTACGTGCATCAATTTTTCTGGGTATTTGGTGGGCTATGGCAAACTTCGCAGAGTTGCTTCCAGCACTGATGTTTTCGACTATCAGGTTATCAGATTGTAAGCTGATAGAGCCTTTTATTAAATAAACCAGATCGTTTTTTGTGTCTTTTCTTTTAAATAAAAAAGTGTTTGATTCAGCAACTTCAACTGATATCTTATTACAGAGCTCTTCAAATTGGTCAGTTGGTATTGTTGATAATGGAATCAACTGGCGAATAATTTGGCCTTCTTCTGATTGACTGTCTATGGACATTTATAAAAATACCAGAGTTTAGTGTTTGTTTAATTATTTGGTATAAATGAATTTAAAGCAAGGCTAAGTTAACGTTACCTTATTTGTAATTGCATATATGGTCTATTTTGTCAGTTGAGACCTTTTTTTTGCTGTAGAGTTTAATATTGAATAGTCTATGGCTTGGTAAGTCGTTGTATTTTGTTTTTATCGTTATAAACAGCTTTAACATAAATTCAATTTAATAGGGGAAAGTGACGCACAGATTCTAGATGCTTAAGGACATTAGACCGCGCGAATTAATTAATGACTGGCATCTGGAGTGTTTGATGCTTTTGCCCCTATGGGTATGTCGATAGGGTAAATAAAGGTCCCTGGGTTATTTTCATTTACCACATTCCGATGGCTTGAAGGATGGTTTTAAACATCATGTTAATAGCTTGCTAGTAAATAGCAAGCTTAGTCTGGTTTGCAAGAAAATTAAATGCAGAACTTCTCAGGCTGAAATAAATGAGCTGTTCATCATTTGAATATTTTAAATTAAACATTTTGTAAATTGTGTTGTCTATGTCTCAAAAAATAACTATGGAAATATAATGAATATAAGAGACCTTAAGTCTTTAAACGTGTTTTTACTGCTTTTTCTTTACGCAATAGGTTCAAATATTTTATATGCAGGCTTGCCTGTTAACGTTAATGGCCAGGCTTTGCCTTCTCTTGCTCCTATGCTGGAGAAGAGCATGCCCGCAGTTGTTAATATATCGACCACAAAAAATGTTCAGCTTAGGGATAACCCCTTATTAAGAGATCCTTTTTTTAAACATTTTTTTCAATTACCCAGGCAGCAGCAACAAAAAAAGAATAGTCTTGGTTCTGGTGTGATTATTGATAGTGAAAAGGGATATGTTTTAACCAATAATCATGTCATTGATAAAGCAGATAAAATCTTGGTGACACTCAGTGATGGGCGAAATTTGAATGCAAAGTTATTGGGGACTGATCCTGAGGCGGATGTCGCTGTTATTCAGATTCCAGCAGAGAATTTAACGCAATTGTCTATTGCAAATTCAAGTAAATTAAAAGTTGGTGACTTTGTTGTTGCAATAGGTAATCCATTTGGATTAGGGCAAACTGTGACATCAGGTATTATAAGTGCATTAGGGCGCACAGGATTGGGAATAGAAGGATATGAAGATTTTATTCAAACAGATGCCTCAATCAACCCTGGGAACTCTGGAGGCGCTTTGGTTAATTTGCGAGGTGAATTTATTGGAATGAATACTGCAATTCTTGCTCCTAGTGGTGGAAATGTTGGTATTGGCTTTGCCATTCCGTCAAATATGGTGATGACCTTAACCAAAGCATTAGTTAAGCATGGAGAAGTAAAAAGAGGGTTGCTAGGTGTGGCTACTCAGGACTTAACCCCCGAGCTTGTCAAAGCGTTTGACTTAAAAAGTTCTCGAGGTGCAGTGGTTAGCAAAGTCAACAAGAATTCTGCAGCAGATAGAGCTGGGATAGAAACGGGTGATATTATTGTTTCTGTCAATGGTAAAGATGTTAAAGGCAGTCATCAAATCAGGAATATTGTTGGTCTACTGCAAATTGGAGAGCAAGTTGCAATTGAATTGCTGAGAGGAGATGAAACAAAAACTATTGAGGCAATCATTGCCAAGCCTCAGAAAGTTGTGTTGATGGGGGCAAAAATACATAGGGTTTTAGAGGGTACAATTTTGACGGCAACAAATAAGGATCAAGTTGAAGGTGTTTTGTTTGCTAAAATGGAACAAAGCTCTTACGCTTGGCGAAGTGGTTTGAGGCCCGGAGATGTGATCGTTTCGGCAAACCGATATAGAGTGCGTAATATGGATCAGTTTAAGCAAGTAGTCGATCCACGTAGTGCGTTATTAATTAATATTCAGCGTGGTTCAGAAGCCTTTTTTCTGGTATTAAAATAAGGATTATAGAGTGAGCTTAGAAAAGCAATTTGTAGTATTGAATGTAGCTGTATTAACTATTTCTGATTCCAGAACCGAAGTTGATGATGTCTCTGGCAAGGTGTTGGCAGACAAGATAGATGCGGCAGGACATAAAGTGTTTGAAAAGAAAATAGTGCCAGATGATATTTATCATATCAGAGCCGTTGTTTCTAACTGGATTGTAGAAGATCAGATTGATGCAATTATTACTACAGGTGGCACGGGAGTGACTGGCAGGGACGGAACACCAGAGGCAGTAACGCCTTTATTGGATAAAGTGTTAGATGGTTTTGGTGAGGTTTTTAGAATGCTATCCTACCAAGACATTAAAACTTCAACTATGCAGTCCAGAGCCGTTGCAGGCGTTGCTAATGGTACTTATGTTTTTTGTTTGCCTGGTTCGTCTGGTGCTTGTCGCACGGCGTGGGATGATTTAATAAAAGCCCAGTTAGACTCTCGAACTAAACCATGTAATCTGGTTCAACTCATGCCTCGGTTAAAGGAAAAATAATGCAATCAATTTTTTTGTTTTTAGCGGCTATAAGTGGTTTAACAGGTGTTGCTATGGGAGCATTTGGTGCTCATGGCTTAAAAGCTATTCTGAGTGTTGAAATGTTAGCTGTTTATAAGACAGCAGTAGATTACCAAATGTGGCATGCCTTGGGATTAGGGCTTATCGCCATATTTAGGCAATTGTCACCAGAATCCAGTCATCTAAAATGGGCTGGCTGGTTAATGTTTGTTGGTATTTTGCTATTTTCAGGTAGTTTATATTTGTTGGCAATATCAGGTATTAAGTGGCTAGGAATGATTACGCCCATTGGGGGAGTCTGTTTTCTTGTGGCCTGGCTGATGTTAGTTATTTTTGCTTATAAACCAGCAAAACTTTAATGGAAAAAAACTTAATAGTACATCACAATTTTGGTTTTATCTAATTGATTTTTATTTAAAAACAGGTATAACAATAAGGAAGTATTAAATCGTCTGACAAGTTCCTGGTAAGCAAGGGGCTTGTATGTGGCGCGGAGGTGATGGGTCATGAAAAAAACGTATTATAAATTCAGTAAAAGATTATTTATATCATTAGCTGTGTTATTTATTACTCTTCATACCTCATTTGTTTCTGCTGAACGATTTAAGCGACCCAGCTTAAATCGTTATGTGGAAACTAGAAGTCAGGCCCCATTAAACCTTTATAGACAACATAATAATGGTGCAAGAGCTAATCTACCTGAAGGTGCATTTATTTGTAATGGTAAAGTTGTTATTGCTCCTGCCGTTATTAGACGACAACTTTCATGTGCTGAAAAGAAAGTCAAAAGACATCATTTAGCCCAATTCTAGATTTATTTTATTAAGGAGCCTCTGATTAAGTCGATTAGAATTTAGCGCCGAAAAAACAGCCGCTATTTTTCACGAAGTGAGAAGTAATAGTTATTCTATTGCGCCGATCTTGGTGGAAAATATCGGCTGATTTAGCAAGCTAAAAATAATTGGACTTGATCAGAGGTTCCTTAAACCTAAAGGATTTTTTGGATCTATGCCTGCCATAAAGGGGATGCGTCTATCCAGATTAGTAATTTGGTACACTTTTCCTAACCAGTTATTGAAAACGGCTTTGGCTGTATCTCTCCAGGTGTTATCTAGTTGGTCTAATATGTCTTGTTCTGGAAATAAAACTAGGGCTTGCTTATTTTCTTTAGCAACTTTTACTTGTTTTTCATGCTCAGATAATAAGTCCTTTGTTTTATCATCAAAATAATTATCGGGATAAGCTGGGTAGTCATCTCTTTCATTATTGTAGAAACGAATAACCTCGCGTTTATATTCTTTTAATAAGCTAATATCATCATATTCGGGGTGTCCTTGAAAGAAAACCACACGAATCCCATCTGAGCTTACAGCAAGGTGAACCCCTGCTTGTTCGCTGGCAGCTAGAATGGTGATGCCTTTTTGTTCCATATCATGTTGGTATATTTCATTAAACCTGGAATGGGGTACATCAAAACGAGTATTGATCTCAGCAACTAAAGGATGGGTACGTTCCAGTACTTTATGTGAAAAAACCCCCCAACGTTTTTGAGGTTGAGGTGTGCGTTCAATACCGTAACAATATTCAATTAAAGCATGGGTTGCGAGACAGGAACATAAAACAGAGGTGACATTTTGTTTTGCCCAGTCAAAAACTTCTGTTAAAGGTTGCCAAAAGTCCTCTTCGGATAAATGAGCATGGGTCACATTGGCCCCACTGATAATTAAGGCATCAAGACCATCAAGTTTGATTTTCTCAAAGCTTTCATAGTATTGAGAAATATGGAACTGAGCTTCTGGTCCTCTTTCTAATCCGTCAATAGTAAAAGGGTGAACATGGAATTGGGCAATTTGGTTGCAGGCACCAACTAAGCGAAAAAACTGTCGCTCAGTCGCTTCAAGCGCCGCGTCAGGCATAATATTAAGCAAGCCAATATGTAGTTCACGAATATGTTGATGACTGGCGCGGTCAGGGTTAAGGATATCCTCGCCTTCAGCAAGTAAGCGTTGAAATGTAGGTAAAGGTGTATGGGCAACTAAAGGCATAATTAATAGTCCCCTTTCTTGGCTATGGCATCAGCAACCAATTGAATGAAGTCGTTTTCGTTAGAAACTTTAGCAACATCATTAGCATCAACAGTGTAACCATATTGATCAGCTATCGATTGGTAGCGAGGCAGTCGTGATTTGAATAGTTCGGGGAATACCCAGCTTACAAACTCATCGGGAGGGATTAGGTCAGGGTTGTTATAGTTGTTGAAGTCCATGAATTCGGCTAATTTTTCATCTAAAAATGCTTCCCTGTAGTATAGCGGTTTGGGATCTGATTTAGCTCGTGAAATAATCGTTTGTTCAAGTGACTGAGGGATTTTTATATACACGATGACTGTGTGTTTGGCCAAAGTTTCCAGTACTTCTTGATTATCTAATTCACAAGCGCTTCCACCTGCGTCGTTTAAGAAGTGTTTATACCCATAAATATCTTCAGCTTTGTGGATAAACTCAGGCACATCATTTAACGCAGCCACTTCAGCTTGATGATGTAGAGCTTGCCTGCGTTTAAACTCTTTGATGGATAAACCATCTTGAGTAGAATCGCCAAGTTTGCCTAAAAAGCTGGAAACGGGTGCTAAATTATCAACAGTAATATTATTATGTATATAGATAGAATCTGATAATAACAATTTTTTTAGAAAAGGCACATCCATTGCCTGGCGTTTAATATTATCTAAAATAGGCTCACCTAAATACTTAGTGCCTATACGATAATCAGCAGAGTAATGAAACCATTTGTCTCTAGGTAGTTTATTTGCCAGTGTGGTTTTTCCTGCACCTGACATAGCAAGCAGAGTAATGCTTTTAGATTCCCAGTCCAGGAATTGTTGGGGCGTCATTTTCATTAAGTATTGCCTTATTTATCCAGCATATCAGAGATATTCATGTCTTCTTGATCTGGACTTGTATGTTTGTCAGGGTCGGAGTAACCCAAATCATCAGATTCTATATCATCAAACGGAGCGCTCCAGTCTTCTGGCGCTTCAATAAAATCAAAGGTAGAGTTGTACCAGGAATCATTATCATATTCACCAATATCACCATTGATATATTGTACTTCAATAGAATCATCGCTTTCTTCTATAGCAACTACTTTAAAGGTTAAGTCGTTTTCAACATCTTTATACCAGCTGCCAATTTTTGGGTCAGTAATTGTTGTCATTGTTTTATCCTTTTCTCAAATTAATATCTTCATCATAGCTAAATTTAGAGTGATTGTGTCAGCTAAAAGAAGAAAAAATAGATTTTTTTTTAAAACTGCAGGAATAGATGAAAAAGAGGAACGACAGACAAAAAAAATGCGGCTGTTAGGCCGCATTAAGAGTCTTTTTAGGATAGCTATAATGAGTCTCTTATTTGTAAGAGAAAGCATTTAAGTTGCAGGTATTTTAATAGTAAACAACTTGTCAGGGAATGTGGCAAATCGACGCGTGACATTTTGTCGCGGCACTATCCTTTATAATTCAATTAAATGACTTAATCTTGCAAATTCAGCAAGAGAAATAGATTCGGCCCGAAGCGTCGGGTTAATATCTAAAGCAATTATTTGATCTTCAGTGATCAGTTTTTTAAGTGAATTCCTAAGCGTCTTTCTTCGCTGTGAAAAAGCGGTTGTGACGACTTTGTTAAGCTTTTTGATGTCATCAATTTCCACAGGCGGTTTTTTATAGGGCATTAACCTGACAATAGCGGACATAACTTTAGGAATAGGGTCAAAACTTTCGGGCGGGACATCAAAAACCAGCTCTGCTTCACAATAGTACTGGATCATCACACTGAGGCGACCATATTTTTTACTGCCTGGTTCGGCACACATACGATCAACCACTTCTTTTTGTAGCATAAAATGCATATCTTCAATGCAATGAGTGCTACCAAGCAAATGAAATAGTAGTGGTGTGGAGATGTTGTACGGTAAATTGCCTATGATGCGTAATTGTTCATCCTTGTTCGCTAGTGAGGCAAAATCAAAGCGCAGGGCATCTGCACTGTGTATGGTAAAGTTATCAAGGTGATTGAACCGATCTGTAAGAACTTTAACAAGGTCTCTATCCAGTTCAACAACATCTAAATTAACCTTTTTCTGTAATAAAGGTTCAGTGATTGCGCCTAGACCAGGTCCAATTTCTACCCAATGTTCACCGCTACGGGCTTGAATATTCGATAGGATATTATAAATAATATTATGATCCTGAAGAAAATTTTGGCCGAAACGTTTACGCGCTTTATGTGTTGTTTGTTGTGTGCTCATTGGTATTATTATACAAGGTAGGGCAGACGGCAGTTCTTTTAATCGTGTTAGTCATTCATGTAGCCTTGTTGACAGCATCTGACCACCAAGAATAGAGGAAATGCAAATATTGCAAGGAGCTTCTATCTGCCTTGCTGTCAGCCGTCTTTAAAAACAGAATGGAAACAATTTTAGAAATACACAAGCTGTTTTTTGTTCATGATCAAGGTGCCAGCAAGCTAAAAATTTAAGTTAACACCATGCAAGAGCAGGAATAGTTACAAGAATGCCATGACGTTATTTTATCCAATCTTTAGTTTACGCTTAACTTGAGATAATACGATGATGTTTATTGGAATTGATATTTATAAACTTACCTATGATGCGGCTTAAATTCATAATTCTCACTATATTCATAAACAGTTCTCTAATAACCTTAAAGAGTTTCGGGAGTTTTCTTTATGGATGAAACAAGAGTAAAAAAGAGGTTTATACTTGTCTCGAAGCAACAGGTATTTATAGCTTTGACCTGTTTACAAATGATTAGCATGTTCATTTTTATGCGCTTCATAATAGCTTCGTAAAATTGCATTAATTCGGCTTTGGTAGCCTTTTCCTTGTGATTTCATCCAATCCAATACATCGGCATCCACTCGAAGGGATATAGGTTTTTTTTCAGGTGTTATTTTCATTTCCACCGAGCGCAGGAATGCTTCATCAAATTCAGGAATATCAGAATAATCAATGTCTTTATCCTGCATTTTATCAAGACGTTTCAAGTCGCTCTTTATAGTTTTTTTGTTCACGGTTATTTGCCTTTCTCATTGAAATAATTCTAGTTTTCTTACCACGCGGAGTGTGGGCGATAACAACCAAACGTTCCTCCAGCATTCCAAATGTAATAAAACGCGGTTCGCCATAGTCAAATCGTGTATCTTCAAATGTGGCACATATACCAGAAAATACGATTTCTGCATCCGCAAAATTTAAACCACGTTCAATGATATTTTTTTGATTTTTTTCTTCGTCCCATTCATACATGGTTAAATCCTTGCTTGTATATACAAATGTAAAGTTTTTTTGTAATGGTGTCAAGAAAAAGCAGGCATTAACCAAAGCTGAGAAATTAAAAGGGGGGGGAGCTGAGTAAGGTCGATAATTCCAATGGGTGAAAGTCCTGTTCCGGTTTTGGCAAAGTAGATCAACTACTGATCACGAGCCCCAATTGGATGAAATTGGACTCAACTTCGCAGACGGAGTATTTCAGCATGGTAGGTCCGATTAGCAAAGCGTAATCGGACGTATGATAATCATCGTAAAACTCTCAGTTTTCATAATAATAAAAGACCATGCTCAACTATCGACGTGCATTTATACCTTATTTCACTTCTCATAAATATGTTGAGCAGCAGAGCGATGTTCGGGGATTGCCCCCTGGAACAGTGCTGTGATGGATAACATGCGTCCGATTACGCTGTCGCTAATCGGACCTACAGCCAAGTAGGGTGGGCAGGGTTATATTGCCCACCATTGAGACCGAATCATGGTGGGTAGAAAAGCGTTGCCCACCCAGGCTGAAACAATCAGTCTATGAAAGCCTACTACCCCAAACTCGCTTAAAACCCTATCTGGATGAAATTGAACTAAACTTCGCAGACGGAGCCTTTTAGTTAGACTGCAGTGTAATGGAAACACACTTTAAAGCAGGCATCAGCAACAACAATACCGCAGGTGTAAAAGAACTGTTTGAATGTGTCCAGGTCATGACAGGTAAGTTAGATAACTGGGATTATAAAGCCGCTTTTACAGTAGATTATTTTAGTGGATTAAGTGTAAGTGAAGCACAGAGTTCAACAGAATTTGGGATAAAATTATTAGGGGCATCATTAAGTGATTATCAAGTCGCATCATCTGACTTAAATATTATTGCTAATCAAATAGATAATAAGCAAAAAACACCCGCTAATAAAGCCTATTGGCAAAACAAATTGAAGGCTGCCTAAAGCAAGAAGGTAGGGGTTATCTTATTTTTATGAACTTGCTCACAAAACATTTTGAATCAGCTAAAGCTTACATATTTTTTTTCCGAATAGGTTTAGTATAGCTCCAAGTTCCCGCTCTTTAATTAAGGTTTATTGAACAAAGTGGAGTATCGAGCAACTGAAAAAAGCAGATTTGAATTCAGGGATTAAGAACGTGATGAAGAAAGACAGAATAAAAAAAGGAAACGTTGTGTTCTAAATCAAGATCAAGGGATACTGTCCCTTTTCTCTTTTAGTTATAAATACCGCTAGACTTCTTTTAGCAAACGAACATTAGGAAATAAGATGTCATTTAAAAATGAAAAAATACCAGACCAAGATAGGAAAAGACTTTCTTCTATCATTACTTTTGAAAAAATCAGTGCTATTGCACACGGGGTGCCAAAATTCAGTGATCCATCTAGGTGGACTATAGACCATGACCGGGATACCTATCTAATTTCTCTGGTGGGGGGCGGGCGGGAGCAACTCCCTTACTACGTGTTTGGTATTGGCGATCAAGTGGTTGTGTTTAATGAAGATGATAAGTCGAAAGGTGATGATACAGTTGGCAATAAAGTTCATTTAGAGGTTCATGATCTTCGTATCCCCTCTAGCCTTGAATCTCGCAGAGAAGAAATCAAACAACTGATTAGCGAAGGGTTAGAAGAAAATCAATATTTTAAACCATTTGCCGATGGTGGAACTGTGAATAATCCCAATACGACCACCCGCAGGAACATCATTTCTTTTAATATTGAATTCAAATAAATAACAGAGGTTAATTATTATGGCATTTACATTAGAAGATGCATTAAATAAAATTGGGACAGTGGGCTACACAGGTGTTGAAGGGCTGACACGCTTAATCAATGAAACCTCAGCTGTGGCAGAAAATGCAGCTACCAATGCAACCATTCTACTTTATAGCGGTGATGTGGGAGAAAATACTCACGCTTGGGACGTCGCCAATGCAACAAGCGCAAGTTCGCTAGATTCAAGTGGTTTAAAGCGTGTTGTTACACTTAATGATACGGCTATTTCTGCATTGTTAAATCATGACGACTTCAAAGGTGCTCTGAGGGAGGCGGCTGGTAGTGCTGATAAATTCAGGCTCATTATGAATGGCGAAGATCCATTAGGTACTCGAGTTAACAACACCAGTTTTTGGGATACTGCCTCTAGGAACTTTGCTGGCTCAGCAACAAGCGATATTCTAACTATTACCCCCAATGTCAAAGCAAACAGTGTCTTTGCACTAACAGAAGTTGATGCCGCATTAAATAGCAATGCTCTTAGAATTAATGGGATACCGCGAGAGGATTTAGTGCGGTTAAGAACGGATTTGTTAGCAAGAGGACCAGGTACGCAAGCAGATATTGATATTGCCAACAAAATAGTACTTGACTACGTAAATTCAGCTTCGGCACAGCAAGTTAGTGAAATGAAAATCGCAGTGGATGCTGATGGCAATGTTTTCGACATAGATAGTAAAGCCTATTTTAATAAAGTTGGTATGTCTGGGGTTGGAACCCACTTGGATGTAGGTATTACTGGAAAGTCTCCTGTTGATTGGATCGCACAAAAACAGACGACAGAAGCATTAAGTAATGCTAAGCTTGCCAACGTACATCTTGAACAAATAGGCCAAGAGCGACTATCTCTAGCTCAAGCAACTGGCGATAGCACGAAAATAGCCGCAGCAGGTCGTTATCTCAATAAATTAGGTGTCATCGGTGATGTTATAGTTCTAGCATTGGTGGCTGGTGAAGCCAATGCGGCATATGCTTCGGGGGATTCAGATAAAGCTCAGCAGTTAATTACCGACTGGGCGCTAGAGTTTTCTGGAGGGGTAGCAGGGGGCATAGCTGCTGCTCAATTGGCTAGTTCCCTATTAGCACCATTATACTTGACAGGGCCTGCAGGGGCATTGATTGCTGGCGGATTATCTTTAATAGCTGGAATTGCTGGGGGTATAGGAGGAGGCTATCTTGCGCAGCAGCTTGCAGATTATTTCACTTCAGCCCAAACCTGGACAGCCCCTGTTTACAGAGACCCGCTAACCCTAGACCTAGACGGAGACGGCATAGAAACCACCGCCCAAACAGGCTGGAATGGCGTACTGTTTGACCATAACAACAATGGCCAGAAAACAGGTACTGGCTGGCTCAGTGGAGATGATGGCTTTTTAGTGCTGGATAAAAACAATAATGGCACGATTGACAACGGAAATGAACTGTTTGGAGATAATACGCAACTCACCAACGGCGCAGATGCTTCTGATGGTTTTGCCGCCTTAGCCGATGTTGACAGCAATCAGGATGGACAAATAGACAGCAATGACGCCATCTTTAATGACCTGCGTGTCTGGCAAGACCTAAATCAGGACGGTATCAGCCAGGCAAACGAACTTAAAACCCTGACAGAATTAAATATCGCCTCCCTGTCAACCACGGGAACAGCAACAGGTACCGCTCAAAATGGCAATATCATTACCCATACAGGCAGTTTTACAAAAACAGACGGCAGTACAGGACAAACAGGCAACCTTGATCTAGCCGCATCAACCTTTCATACACAATACACAGAAACCACGCCACTCAGTGCAACAGCCGCAGCTCGGCCAGATATGCATGGCTCAGGCAGTGTACATAACCTGCGAAATGCCGCCGCCCTTTCAGCCACACTGGCCAGCACACTGGATCAATACAGTGCAGCCAGCACACGCGAACAGCAACAAAGCCAACTGGACAGTTTATTAAGCCAATGGAGTGATACCTCCACTATGCAAGGCCTGATGGCAAGAGCCGCCGCCAATGGCTTTATCATCAACTTTACCTTTGGCAACCAGCAAGAACCGACAAACAACAGTGAACTATTAGCCTCAGGTACAACAAACGGCTCATTAGGTGTGTTAGAGGGATTTAACCAAAACAAAAGTGTCCAATATCAGAACTGGGTTAATAAACTAACCCTGCTAGAACGCTTTAATGGCACAGCATTTATAAACTTTGACAGCCTGGATACCTCAGCAGCCACAGAACTTAACGGCACAACAAGTGGAACAGGCGGAAGCAGCAGTGGCGCACTATCCTCCTCCTATAAACAGCTAAACCTCACCATAGCACAGGCACAACTGGATTTACTGCAACAAAGCTACCAGACACTGAAGCAATCAGTCTATGAAAGCCTGCTACCGCAAACTCGCTTCAAACCCTATCTGGATGAAATTGGGCTCAACTTCGCAGACGGAGCATTTCAGTTAGACTACAGTGTAATGGAAGCACACTTTAAAACAGACATCAGCAACAACAATACCGCAGGTGTAAAAGAACTGTTTGAATTTGTCCAGGTCATGGCAGGCAAGTTAGATAACTGGGATTATAAAGCCGCTTTTACAGTCGATTATTTTAGTGGATTAAATGTAAGCGAAGCACAGAGTTCAACAGAATTTGGGATAAAATTATTAGGAGCATCATTAATTGATTACCAAGCCGCATCATCTGACCTAAATATTATTGCTAATCAAATAGATAATAAACAAAAAATACCCGAAAATGAAGCCTATTGGCAAAACAAATTAAAGGCTGCCTAAAGCAAGAAAATAAGCAGATTTTATTATCGTGAACTTGCTCACAAAATATTTTGAATCAGCTAAAGCTTACATATATTTTTCCCGAATAGGTTTAGTATAGCTCCAACTTCCCACTCTTTAATTAAGGTTAATTAAAAAAGTGGAATATCGAACAACTGAAAAAACAGATTTGAATTCAGGAATTAACAAAGTGATGAAGAAAGATAGAATTAAAAAGGAAAAAAATTCACCCAAAGTGGTTGAAAAGGGTACCGCCCCCTTTTTGAACAAAGGTTTTATCAGTTGGTTTAAGTATTGGTGCCATGATTTTTTTCTGGCTTCAAAGAACTTAAAACAACAGTCCCCTGGGGCTCATCTAGTCATTTTTTTTGCTAGTTCTTTTTGTATTATTATCAGTCTTTTTATGATTAAGCATCTTTTTATTCCAATTCTTCCTGTGGAGGAATTAGAGCAAACACATGGACGTCTTGAAAAGATTTACACGCCTAAACGAAGAGGTGGCAGCTTATTTATCGTACAAACAGAGAAAGGGACGCGGGTATTTTCTTTTGGGAGAATTATGCCAAAAGAAAGTGCAAAGTTTGAAAAGGCCGTCGGTAAGAATGTTCAAATTTGGTCACAGTATACCCCTCTTACCCAGATTATTTACCCAGATTATTTGCGTCAGCTAGGTTATAAGAAAAAGTTGATAGTTGATTATTCAAGTAACTATAAATGGAGGAGCTCTGTACGGCGGTTTGAACTATGGGCTATTCCCATTTTAATATTTATCGGTGTTTATATGTCGATCCGTATGTGGATTAATTATCGTTAATATATGTTTTCAAAGTTAACCTTACTAATGAAATAGAGATTAAAAGAAATGAGCAAAATAGATTTAGAGGCAGTAAAGACAACAGTAGATCAATTTTCTAAAGCAGGACAGCCATTAGAAATATTTAGTATGATTAAGGGGTTAAATAGTGGTCTACCAGAAGAACGTGTAAAAGCGTTAGTTACTGCTGTAGCACTTGCCGAGGTATTATTAGATGTAAGTAAGAAGAGCCTTCCAATTGTAGGGCCTGGAATTGCTAGCTTCCAGGCAATACTTGAAGTAGGATCAATAGCAGATAAAATAAATGATGGCATACCTGTATCCGATGCAGATCTAGTAAGCTTAAGCTCAGCGGTAACTGCATCAGTAGCTACTCTTGCTGCAATAGGCGTAATAGCCGCTACACCCGCTGCAGTTGCAACATTGATGATTGCAGCGGTTAGCTTATCTGCGTTTAGCCTTTTGGAAAGTGATGCATTGAATAGCAGTACTCTGGTATCAGACCATATTACTGAAATTACTTCTGAATTAGGAAAACTTGGCGACAGAATGATTGAGATACAGCCAGGCAGTAATGCTATGATGCCAGAGAGCCCTATTGTTTTTGCATTTGATCAATTAACGGATGGTGTTGAATCAATTGGTGAAGGCATTCAATATATCAATAGACAAGCAGACCTATTTTTGACAATTACAGAGCTAGCAGTTGCCGCACAGCAACAAAACTTGCTCGATGAGTTTTTAAGTACAGTCGACCGCTATGGTGATCATATTGATGAAGTTGTAAGTGAACTGAGCAAGGTTTATGATCGCCAAGTCGAATTAAGTGTTGGTACTAATGCAAATGTCCCTAGATCACTCCTTGATTTTCTTTCTGAAAATATCATCTCAGTCATTGAATTTTTAGGAGGAGCCTTATTAGATTTTATATTCCCACCCGCCTACGGTTCAGAAATTAACCCCTTGGTTAACATCGACTACCAAGCAGCCCAAACCTGGACAGCCCCTGTCAACATAGACCCGCTAACCCTAGACCTAGACCTAGACGGAGACGGCATAGAAACCACCGCTCAAACCGGCTGGAATGGCGTACTGTTTGACCATAACAACAATGGCCAGAAAACAGGTACTGGCTGGCTCAGTGGAGATGATGGCTTTTTAGTGCTGGATAAAAACAATAATG
>Ga0209707_1000105_pt1 | contig 54727 bp, 60 predicted proteins | sample EN4Hudsemesocosm_FD_184630 | JGI IMG/M metagenome (GOLD analysis project Ga0209707, IMG submission 184630) | Methane-oxidizing microbial communities from mesocosms in the Hudson Canyon - EN4B Hudson Canyon (SPAdes) (version 2) | ecosystem: Environmental > Aquatic > Marine > Cold seeps | place... | reverse complement strand
GTGGGAACAAACTTAATGGGTTTGGTATAAATCAAATAAACGCTGGATAATAAAAACATTGTTAAACTAGAGGTATCTACATTTTATTAAATATATAGACGGTAACAAAATTACCAAGCATTATGAGCAATACTAAATGAGTTACTTAATTTCAATAACAAACACCAATACTTACGAATTAAACGCGCACAATATTTATCATCATGGCAGCCAAGCGTTCAATTTTAATATTGGATAATTGACGATAATCAAAATAAGGACAAACGATTAAACGGTGCTCTGTATTAATGGCAAACTCTTCGTCAAGCCAAGTTAACTTAACCATGAGTTGTTTTGAATTCACTAATGCTTTAGCGTACGTTCGACCAATGATGAGGTGAATGGTTTTAGTATTTTGTTTTATTATTGGCGCATTAAACAACAAAGCGGTATTAGAGCCTTTTTGCAGTAACGTTGAATCTCGGTAATGTTGCCAAGTTGGTGCTTGTTTGGCAAAACCAAACTGCTCTTTATCTAATGCGAATAATAATTTGGCATAAACATTAAAAACCTTACGCCAACCATTACCACACTCTTGTCCTATGGCACTAATTTCTCCCCCCGTTAGCGCGCTCATCTGCGTTAATTGTTGATATTCAAAAAGTGGTGGCCGATTGGCAATATACACAGCAATAACATATTCATTATCGCCTAAACCTACAACGTTTTTAGCGTCTTGATATGCATTTTCAATGCTAGCTTTAATACTAGTTTTAGTACTAGCGTTCATCTATTCGCCAATCAATAATACTTTCACCTTGGCTCATTAACCACTGGTTAGCTTGAGAAAAAGGTTTGCTGCCAAAAAAACCACGATAAGACGATAATGGCGAGGGGTGTGGTCCTGATAAAATTAAATGTTTATCACCATCAATGTTTCGTCCTTTTTTCTTAGCATGGGCACCCCATAAAATAAAAACACAGTGATCATTGCTGTTATTTAATTCGTTAATAACCGCATCGGTGAAAGTTTCCCAACCCAACTTAGCATGGGAGTGGGCATTGGCTTGTTGTACCGTTAATACTGTATTTAATAGTAATACCCCCTGCCTTGCCCAAGACTCAATAAATCCATGTTTTGGCACTGTAAAGCCTTCAATATCCGTTGACAGCTCTTTATAAATATTGACCAATGAAGGAGGTATTTTAACGTCTGGCAAAACGGAAAATGCTAGACCGTGGGCTTGCCCTTCGCCGTGATAGGGATCTTGTCCTAAGATCACGACCTTTACATCGAGTAAATCGACATGCTTAAAGGCATTGAACACTTCATTTTCTGGTGGGAAAATTTTGATGCCTTCATTTCGTTGCTGATCTACATTATCCATTAATGAACAAAAATATGGTTTTTGTTGCTCTGCTTTAATTAAGTTTTGCCATAAAGGTTTTACCGACATAATATTCTTATTCTCATTTTATGATAACTAATGGCATGCTTGCTTTAACCAGAGTATTTTATCCCAGATACAAAAAAGCTGATAGATAAACTATCAGCTTTCATTTTTCTTACTTACTCCAAGAGCGTTATAAATTTAAGAGCCTAATTGAACTAATAGCAGTGGACTCGTCATCTTCAAGGTATTTTTATTGAAGATCCACGTTGTTAAAATTAACATGGGTTTTCGATAAAACACCTCGATAATGACAGATTGATTCACTAAAGCAATTAGCAACTAGTTGTACCTAGGCTAGTAAATAAGCACGCAACTGAGCAAAGTCAGCCGACATATCTTCTGATAATATTGGCTCGCCTGCACAATCTGCAAGCTCTTTAGGCAGGGCAATAGGTCGACCTAAAATACTCTCTACAACTTCTTTAAATTTAGCAGGATGAGCGGTACCTAAAAATACGCCAAACTCACCTTCTGTCGCATTATACTGTAGCGCTTTATAAGCAACACAGGCATGTGGCTCACTAATATAACCTAGCCTATTTAAACCAAGCAATGTAGATTGAGTTTGCTCTTCATCAATAGAAACTGAGCTTACACAATTTTTGTCAACGATACCCGACTTAAGAATATGTTCAACACGTGGCCAATTGTTTGGGTTGCTAACATCCATCGCATTTGAAATAGTTGCAACGGTATCATTTGGTGACCACTGCCCTGTTTCTAAATAACGCGGTACGGTGTCGTTAACATTAGTTGCCGCAATAAAGCGCTTTATCGGTAAACCCATTGCTTTAGCAAATAAACCAGCGGTTAAGTTACCAAAGTTACCACTAGGGATTGAAAAGACCACATCGCCTAATTCTCTTTTAGCGCGTGAAAGTTGGGCAACAGCCTCAAAATAATAACAAATTTGTGCAAGTAGGCGACTAATATTAATAGAGTTGGCTGAGTTTAATCCAATCGTATTGGCAAGCTCTTTATCATCAAACGATTGTTTTACAAGTGCCTGACAATCATCAAAATCACCATCTACAGCAAGTGTTTCAATATTGCCACCTAAGGTAGTAAACATTTTTTCCTGTAAAAGGCTTATTTTACCTTTAGGGTACATAATTACTACACGAATATTATCAATACCATGAAATGCATGAGCAACCGCAGCACCAGTATCGCCTGATGTTGCCGTTAATATCGTTATTTTTTTATCTTTACCTGATTCTTTAGCGTCTTTCGCACAAAAAGCTTGTAAACATTTTGCCATAAAACGAGCGCCAAAGTCTTTGAACGCCAACGTTGGCCCATGAAACAATTCTAAAATAGCTCGGTCACTATTAATGGGTTGCAACAAAGCGGGAAAATTAAAAGCATCAGTCACAATATCTGTCAGTTCTTTTACTGAAAGGTTTTCTTCAACAAATGGATAAAGAATTTTCACACTACGCTCTACTAATGGTAGCGCAAGTAGTTCATCAACATTATCAATTTTTGGCATAGTTTGAGGGAAAAACAACCCTTGATTTTTGCCTAAACCTTGTTTTACTGCATCAGCAAAACTAACGACTTCATCATTTTCTTTTAAATTATAAAATTTCACGGGTATTTCCTATTTATCAATTCTTTATGTTTAAACGGCAGTGTTAATAATCGCTTTATTATAATAATCCTGCGCCGTTATTGTCGGCTTGGCAAACATGAACAAAACCATCGGTTTCACCATTAACCGTTTTCAAATAATTTTCTTGCAGCCACGCTGCACTTTCTTGTGCCAGTGATAAGTCATTACAAACACAAAACAAAGTAGGCCCAGAGCCTGAAATACCGACGGCTAAACTACCTTTAGACAACAAGTAGCTTTTAGCTTCAGTGTAACCGGGTAATAAATGCTCACGATAAGACTCTGCAACTACATCTTCTAATACACTAAAAGCCTGCTGTTTATCTTGGCGATGGCAAGCATCAACAAACGTCGCTAAATTTTGTCCATAACTAATTAAATCAGCACGGCTATAGTTAGTAGGCAATACATCACGTGCCGCTTTTGTTGAAACTTCAATGCCAGGATATGCCATAACATAATAGCAATCATTAAAAGCAGGAAGCGTTCGTGAGATAATTTTCCCATCAGCAACCATTAATTGTAAGCCACCTAAATAACAAGGTGCTACGTTATCATAATGTAAGCTACCACTGATTTGTGCTTCCATTTGCCCCATCATAAGCAACATGGTTTTTTCATCAAAACTTTCACCCTGAGCTTTTTGATAATACGCATTAAGTGCTTCAAGTGCAGCAACAACTGAACAAGCACTAGAGCCTAAACCGCTGCCAACTGGCATTTTCTTATCAAGTGATAGTTTCACTGGTACGACAGTTCTATTTGCAGTAATCATCGCTTGATTAAACAATGCTAAGCAATGCCAAACAATATTTTCTTTAACATCGCTAGGTAATTTGTGAGCGAATCTGCCAATAACTTCTAGGTTATCATTTTGGGCACTTTCAACGGTTACTACATCACCTAAAAGAGTACCGTCTATCGGTTTTACCGCCAAACCTAAAACGTCAAAACCAACACTTACATTGCCAATAGAGGCTGGTGCAAAAACTGAAACTTTATCAGAGTTACTCATTAGTGTTGTTGCTCCCACGCTAGTGTTCTTAATAAATCACCAAAAACCCCTGCTGCAGTTACTGCCGCTCCAGCACCATAACCACGTAAGACAAATGGCAGCGGTTGATAATAGCGACTATGAATAGCTAAAGCATTTTCACCATCTTTGATACTGTATAAAGGATGTGTTTGATCAACCGCCTCAATAGAAACTGCACACTTACCATCAACAATATTACCAATGTAGCGTAAAACTTTTCCTTGATCTTTAGCGTCGCTAACACGCTTGCCAAAGCTTTGATCGATTGATGATAAATTATTCATAAAGTTTGCAACATCACCACTGGCATCAAAATCATTGGGTAAAACTGATTCAATTGCAATATCGCTTAACTCTAATTGCATGCCAGACTCACGTGCCATAATTAATAACTTACGAGCGACATCCATACCACTTAAATCGTCACGAGGATCTGGCTCAGTAAAACCATTTTCCTTGGCTATTGCTGTTGCTTCTGAAAGCGCCATACCTTCATCTAACTTACCAAAAATATAAGAAAGAGAGCCAGACAACACCCCTTCAAAACGTTGTAGTTCATCACCCGCTTTAATCAAGCTTTGTAAGGTATCAATTACCGGCAAGCCCGCGCCTACTGTTGTTTCATATAAAAAGCGGCGGTTAGTTTTTTGTGCAGCACTACGAAGTGCTTGGTAATATTCCCATGAATCGGTATTGGCTTTTTTGTTCGGTGTAACCACATGAAAACCTGCTTCAAGAAACCCGACATAACTCATCGCTAATTCTTCATTAGAAGTTGAGTCAACTAACACGGGATTAATCAGGTGATTATCTCGTACAAAAGCTTTAATATTCTCAACAGTTACTGGCACAGGGCTTTGTTGCTGAGCTTGTTGCCAATTTTCTAAATCAATACCGTTGGCATCAAACACCATGCCTTTAGAGTTGGCTAAACCATAAACTTTTAAATCAATATTCTGTGCTGTTAAACTTGGTTGCTGGCGAGCAATCTGCGCAAGCAATTCACTACCGACCACGCCACAACCGACTAAGAACACATCAATGGTTGGTTTGTGAGAAAAGAAATTCTGATGGCTTACCTTTAATGCATCGGTACATTTTCTTTGCTCAATAACTACCGAAATACTACGCTCTGAAGAGTCTTGGGCAATAGCGACAACATTTACTCGCGCTTGAGCAAGTGAACTAAAGAATTTTGCAGCAACACCTTGTTGATGGTGCATACCATCACCAACAAGAGAAACAATAGAAAGCTCTTTTTTAAGTGCAATTGGCTCTAACAAACCATTAAGTAGTTCAAGCTCAAACTCTTCTTGCAAACTTTGCTCAGCACGCTGGGCATCTGATGAGTAAATACAAAAACTAATACAATATTCACTTGATGATTGGCTTATAAGCACCAAAGAGACATTCTCTCGACTCATGGTTGCAAATACTCTACTTGCCATACCTACCATGCCTTTCATTCCAGGACCTGAAACATTAACCATGGTTAAATCATCAAGGTTTGAAATCGCTTTTACGCGTTTTTGTTGATCGTTTTCATTATCAATTAAAGTGCCTGGCGCAGCGGGGTTACCGGTATTTTTAATTAAACATGGGATATGGTATTGAGCAATTGGCCCGATCGTTTTAGGGTGTAAAACACTTGCACCGAAATACGAAAGCTCCATAGCTTCTTGATAAGAGAGATAGTCGAGCAAGCTAGCATCTTTTATAACTCTTGGATCCGCATTATAAATACCGTCAACATCAGTCCAAATTTCACAACATTGGGCTTGAGCACAAACCGCAAGCACTGCAGCTGAATAATCAGAACCATTACGACCTAAGGTAGTAACTTGTTGATTTGCATTAACACCAATAAAACCAGGCATAATCGAAATTTGATTTAACTGGCTGTATACATCTTGAAAAGTCTCTTTACATAAGACTAGATCCGCCACAGCATTAAGCCAATTATCACTAGTATGCAAGAATTTCTCTGGCTCAAGCTCAGATACATCTTCTCCTTTACAGGCTAGTGTAGAAGACAGTAAAGCAACACTTAATCGCTCTCCCATACTAATAATTCTTGCTCGAATATGTTCTGGACAAAAAGACAATAAATTTGCTCCGTGCATATATCGGCTTAATTGATTCTCACAATGGGCTAAAACTTGTTCGCAGTGTTGACGATTAAAATTTGATAAGGTCGCTGATAAGTCATCCAAAATAGTGGTTATTGCGTTTTTGAAGTGGCCTAAATCTGCTTGTAATTTAGCTTCATCATTTATATTTTCTGCCATGGCAACTAAATGATTTGTTACCCCTTGTGGCGCTGAAACAACAACTGCAACTTGTGTTGTTTGGCTTTGTTCTTTGATGATATTTGCAACAGTTAAAAAGCGCTCTGCTGAGGCTAATGATGAACCACCAAATTTTAATACACGCATTTGTTCTTCCTCTTAAAAAACTATTCTTTAAACCAAAAAAAAGCCCGTGGGGTAAGTCACGGGCTTTTGATAAAATCTTTTTTTACATATCAGCCAGCGACAACCATCCCAATTAGGGTGGTAGTGGTAATAATAATCGTGGTGTGGCGTATTGATATATTCATGGGTATAAAGTGCCTGATGTCATGCCACCTGTCAACAGTTATTTTATTCACAATCACGAATAAAAAGTTATAAATTATGCATAAAAATTTATAAGAACAAATAGAATGTTGTTATATGAATTTGTTATTCAGAAACGCAAAACTGGTTTCGCCCTGAAGATTTAGCCTTATAAAGAGCAACATCTGCTTTACTTATCAAACTTTCATAATGATTATCTGTCTTGTCAAGCTCTGCGACCCCTATGCTAACAGATGTTTTTATACAATTTTTTTGAAAAACAATGTTCGCTTGATTAATTGATTTTTGAAGCCTCCCAGCAAGTTCCGAAGCACCATTGATGTCTGTCTCTGGCAATATAATCGCAAACTCTTCACCACCATAACGACCAAAAACATCACCTAAACGCAGCATTGATGTCACATTTTTTGCAAGTTCGATTAAAACCTGATCTCCTCCTTGATGACCATAGTTATCATTAAGTAACTTAAAATGATCTAAGTCGAACATGATAAGCGATAGTTTATGATCATACCGATGTGCTCTAGCAAATTCTTGAGCAAGACAGTCTTCCCAGTGCTTGCGATTAAAAATTTGTGTTAAACCATCAATGCGATTTGATAAAGCCAAATCATTCATGGCTTTTTTTAACATACTTTGGTAATAACAAACATCAGTTACATCTTCAATTAATATGCAGATGTACTCAGTGATATTATTTTTTTTAATCGGGGAGAAAGTACAGTTTTGTGCCATAAACTCACTGCCCGTTGTAATTGGCCGAGTATGTGGAAGTTCAAATAAATGATGTCGTTGTTCCCAAGAACAAAATGAGGGCGTTCCTAACTGTACAACACTAGCAACTTTTCTTTCAAACCAACGTTGAGGAAGTTCAGGGAAAATAGAAAATATTGATTGGCCAGAAATTTCAGTTAACTTTTTATTCGCGTGTACTTCTAAAAATTGATTCCACATAACGAGTTTAAAATCAACATCGAGCAATAATATCCCGCAGTTTAATTTATCAGTTATCTCGCCGCAATAAGCTTCTAATCCAGACAATTCGACACCTTATAACGCTTCTAAAATTCTATCGATAACCGTTTTAATATCAATGATTGCTGATTCAGGGATCAATAAAATCATATCGCAATTGAATGAATAGTCTGTCACCTGATAAGTAATATTAACTTTCAGTGCTATATCCCAACTAAATGAGAGATGATCTAAATATTCACTCATAGAGTCTTGCTCTGATGTCAATAATTTAGGAGCATTATAGGATAATTGGTTTTCTATTTGACTGGCAAAAACATTTAAGAATGTTGTTGTTAATATGGAACTAATATCAATCAACTGTTCTTCATCACTCAATTCATCGGGATCATAACCGAGTAGATCAGCAATATGATTGGAGTCTTTATGTTGATAAACAAGTAATGCTTCACCGCGAATACCTTCATAACCAAAAAAGCCTTGGCTAACCACTGCAGTCGATTGGTTATTTGAAGTTAAAGATTTAGAAAACTCTTGAGCATTAACCAATTCAATATTAGGTACTTTCAGAAAAACAAAGGTATCTAAATAACGAGCAAGTTGATCACTCGCTTGGCCCATAGCAACATTGATAAGTTCTTGTAAACAGTCGAGTTGATCTTCATCTAAGCTGAAAGGCATTATAAAAACCCATGCTCTTGTAAGTTTTTAACTAAAACGTCTACTTGCACAGGCTTGCGCATAAATGCTCTAGCACCTAACTCCAAAACTTTACTTTGCATTTCGGGTTGCACATCAGCCGAAATAACAAAAATAGCACAACTGGTTGAATTATTTTCTTTTAGGTTTTGCAATACACCAACACCGTCAAGTTCAGGCATGGTTAGATCAAGAAACATAATATCGATATGTTTATTTTTTAACACCTCTAGCGCTTCTAAACCATTAGTAGCAAGTGTTACGTCAGTAGACAACTCTTCAGGAAGGCTACGTATTACTTGCTTACGAGCCATATTTGAGTCATCACAGATAAGAACCGACGAGACCATAGATGAGTTAATCCTTTTTATATTATTATTATGACTATAATTTACCCTAGTTTAAGGTAATTGTTAATCATCAAAACGGGAAAAAAGGAAAAAAAGGATAAAAATTCAGAATTGGCGGCCAAATGAGAGAGTTGGTGATGAAAATCCACAAAAAAACAGACTAAAAGTACTAATCATTAGATAAAATGATTATAAAGTTGAGCAGTTCTTACACGCGCATATTCAAATTAATTTATCGAATTAAAAGCTAAAGACACTGGACAAAAAACTCACTGATAAAATGATTGATGTTCCATAAAGAAATGTCACTTTTAAGCTGTAGGGAATTAATTTCATGGTATATAAAACCTCTATCGATATAATTAGTGTTTTAATCATATCGATAAAAGAAAAAGATACTGTATTCTCTTTTTAACCAATAGTAACAAATTGTACCCGTTAACTAAATTGTTACCAAACCAATTCTCTTTGGTGTTTTTTTAGCCACACTTTTGCTTGTTTAAACTCAGGATTATGATGTGCAACTAATTGCCAAAAATCTTTAGAATGATTTAAATGTCTCAAATGGCATAACTCATGAATAATGACATAATCAACTACCCAATATGGCGCCATCATCAATAGATAATTAAAACTGAGCTCATCCCGGCTGTTACAACTTCCCCATCGAGCTTTATATTGTCTTATTTTAAATGATTTAGGCACTAAGTTGGTTTGTAAACTAAATTTGGGCAAACGATTAGAGATGTACTTGCTGGCTTGTAATTTAAACCAGCATTCCAATTGTTTTTTTACTCTTTGCTTAGTGAGTTCTTCACTAGACAATTTATTATGGTGATGACGACTTTTTAAAGGAAGTACAACTCTAATTTCATCTTTAAGATCTAATACTTGAGCAATGGCTTGAAAAGTAATATTGAGTTTTTTTCTCTCTCCATTTATCCAAATAAAACTACCTTGTGTAAAAGAGAACGGTTGTGAAACAGGATGAGTTTTTTGCTGTTCAAGCTTTGATTTTAACCAATCAGATTTTTGATGAATAAATCCATTAATCTGTTCATCACTTAAAAATACAGGTGCTCTAACAATAATTTCTCCTTGCTTAACTTGTAAACCAAGAGTTTTACGACGAGCACTACGTATTAGCTGATAATCAATCATCAGTTTATTGTTCTATCTAAGTAATCAAGGTGACAGGTAGTTAACAAATCAATTAACTTGTTTCACTTAGTACTTCATCGGTTTTTGTTTTACTTTTTTTAGCTTTTGTTGTTTTATTTACTTTTTTTGCTTTTTCTTCTTTTTCTTCTTTTTCTTCAACAACTTTTTCGCTAGCTTTTTCACTGCTATCGATTAATTTAGGAGCTTTTTTTACGGCTGCTTTTTTCGCAAGTAAAGCAACTAATACATCATCACGATGTTGAGCTAAATAAACACTCAACTCTTCGGTCATATTTTCGGTTAATTCTATCGGTGATTGAGCAAAAATTTCGGCTAAGTTATCAGCCATATCCAACATTTTATCGTATTCATCTGCTGATTTCTTATCCATAAATGTTTTTGCCTCCACCCCATGTCTAATTACGACAAATCGACTTTCAACTGCCATTAGTATTCCTTAATTCATCAAAATTGGTTATTTACGAGCAAATAAGCTTATCAATTAATTGCTGCTTTACTTTAGCACAACAAACATTTCACTGTATACAACAACAGTGCACTGTTTGTTTTTTAAGAATATTAACGTAAATATTCATCAAACAGCTGCACCATTACTTTTTCCCCTGGGGCAACCCTACCTTGCTCTACGGGCAATACAATATAACAATTAGCCGTAGATAAACTTGATAAAATACCAGAGCCCTGTGCCCCTGTTGATGTCACAACATTTTCCCCGTGTTCGTTCACAGTTAAAATCCCTCTTTGAAAATCCATTCTCCCTGGAGATTTACGTAGTTCTGAACTAGTGGTAACTTGCAACACAGTACGTTTTAACTCAACAGCATGTTGTAACTTAGTCAATGCCGTTAATGCCAATTGGTGAAAAGTCACTAGCGCTGAAACTGGATTACCCGGTAAACCAAAAAAGAAACTATTGGGCAGTTTACCAAAAGCAAAAGGCTTTCCTGGTTTGATCGCTATTTTCCAAAAAGCAATCTCGCCTAATTCATCCAATACATCTTTTGTATAATCTGCGTCACCAACAGAAACACCACCACTTGAAATAACGGCATCAGCTTGTTGGTCAGCCTGCTCGAAAGCTACCTTTATTGCTTGATAATCATCTTTAATAACACCAAAATCGATAACATTAACGTTGAGCTTTTGTAACATAGCACTAAGCACATAGCTGTTACTTTCATAAATATCGCCTTCGGTTAATTGTTGGCCTGGAAGCTTTAACTCATCTCCGGTAGCAATTAATGCGATATTAAGTTTGCGGTAAACTTCAACATTGGCAATACCTAGCGAGGCTAAAACCCCAATATCAACTGTTGTTACTCGATGCCCCTTACTAAGCACTTGTTGACCATGGCGAATATCTTCTCCGGTCTTTCGAACATGTGAACCGTAAGGTTTTTCTTGAAAAAAAGTAATTTCTTGCTCATTCACTTCCACGTTTTCTTGCATTTCTACGCTATCACAACCTTTAGGCATTTTAGCCCCTGTCATGATACGAATACATTGACCTAAGCAACACTCACCTTGATATGGTGCCCCTGCCATTGATCGACCAACTAACGTTAGAACGTTATTTTTTGACAAACTTTCAATAGCAAAAGCATAGCCATCCATCGCAGAATTATCATGAGGCGGTACATTTAATGGGCTTTCAACGTCTTGCGCTATAACATAAGCAAGTGCTTGTTCAATGGGTAAGCTCATAGTTTCTGTAATAGGTGTTATTTGATCAAGCATATCTGATAACGCTTGTTCAAAGGGCAATAATCCAGGGGCGGAACAACAATCAGACATAAAAATTCGCTTGAAAATATAAAAATAAAATATTCGTTATTATCGCCTGATTTTAATTAAAAATAATAGTAATTTTATCTTTAATAGCTTGATTTTAATCAAAGCTAACCGTAACAAATATAATTACTATACCAAGATAAAAGTAGGTTATACTTATTTCCGTATCTACACTATTATTTATACACCGAGCTACTACAGCTAACTCACTTATAGTGACAGGTTGTTTTAAGCCGCAACATAACCAATTAAGGTTTTGTTGCCAGGGTTAACAAGGAAACACGTTAGCCTCCCGACATTTGGAAAGGTGACATGTTAACTGACAATTTTGGCCGGAGGTTTTATTACCTGCGCCTATCTATTACCGATGTTTGCAATTTTCGTTGCAACTACTGCTTGCCTGATGGCTACAAGTGCGATCACGACCGTGAGTTTTTATCCTTGCCTGAAATTAAGCGTATTGCTACGGCTTTTTCGCAGTTAGGTACGGAAAAAATTCGTATTACTGGCGGGGAACCTTCATTAAGAAAAGATTTACCTGAAATAATCCGGGCATGCAAGCAAACACCAGGTATTAAAAAAGTCGCGATCACCACTAACGGTTATAAACTTGTGCAGCATTTACCTAGTTGGTTGGATGCAGGTATTGATGCAATTAATATCAGTATTGACAGCTTAGATCCCAAACTGTTTCATTCAATTACAGGGCACAATAAGCTTGATACCATACTGAAAGGTATCGACATGGCGCTCGCTGACGGTAGACCAACAATTAAGGTAAATACCGTTTTAATGCGTGAATATAATGCTTATGATATTAAGTCTTACCTTGATTGGCTCAAAGATACCCCTATTACCTTACGTTTCATTGAATTAATGCAAACAGGAGATAATCAAAAGTTCTTTGATGAACAACATGTACAAGGCTCCCGTATCAAGCAAAATCTAATACTTGATGGCTGGCTACCGGTTATTCAAAATAAATCTGCTGGGCCCGCACAAGAGTTTTACCATCCTGACTACCAGGGAAAAGTTGGCTTGATCATGCCTTATTCAAAAGACTTTTGTAATACTTGCAATCGCTTACGAGTAAGTTCTTTAGGTAAACTGCACCTGTGTTTATTTGGTGAACAAGGTTTATCGTTAAAAGAACATTTACAATGCGATGATGTAGAACCACTTAAAAGACAAATTATTTCATTATTAGATGACAAACAAGCGACCCACTATCTTCATGAAAAGCTCAGTGGCGCTACTACCAATTTATCAATGTTGGGAGGCTAGCTAGATGACTAATGATTGTTTAGGTGTTGTACTCGCTGGTGGTTTGTCTTCACGTATGGGTCAAGATAAAGCGAAACTCGCATACAAAAATTCCGATATGTTAAGCTTTAGTAAGCAGCTATTAATAGACTCTGGTCTTAAAAATATTGCGGTTAGCGGTGATAGTCATCAAGTACAAGATTTGGTTAAAAATGCAGGTCCTGTCGGCGGCATTTATAGCATCATACAACAATATCGCCCAAAAGCGATCCTTGTATTGCCCGTTGACTTACCTTTAATGGAAGCTCAAGCGCTAACTCAACTTCGAATTAAAGGCGAGTTAAGCAATAAAGCCTGTTTTTTTGAAGATCATAATATCCCTTTATATTTACCCAATAACGGTTACCTTGAGTTGTTTTTATCTCAAGCATTTAAAAACCTTATGTCAAGTACTGGTGAGAGTCATTTCGTTCATAAAAACAAAAGTGGTCCATCAATTAGAGCTTTACTATCTCAGGTACCTCATTTAAGTATAACGCCCGAAAAGTCGTCACTGCTATTTAATACCAACACCCCAGAGCAATGGCAACAAGTAAAAATGATGAGTAGAAGCGATAAAAATACCTTTTCTCAGTAATGCTCGTCAGATTAAAACCCAAAATAAGCAAGCTTAAACAAACAATAAGATTAAGGAATAAAATATGTCGAGCCACGGTGGAAAAACTTTCATCCGATTAAATATCGCCGTACTAACCGTTTCAGATACCCGTGACGAGTCAAACGACACATCCGGTCAGGCATTAGTAGAGCGCTTAACTACAGCTGATCATAATTTGGCAGCCAAAGCGATTGTTAAAGACGATGTTTATCAGCTTCGTGCTATCGTTTCGAAATGGATTGCCGATGATAACATTCATGCGATTATCTCCACAGGTGGTACAGGCTTTACTGCCCGTGATAATACCCCTGAAGCCTTAATGCCATTATTTGATAAAGCCGTTGAAGGTTTTGGCGAAATATTCCGTCATGTTTCATTACATGAAATTGGTACGTCAACCATTCAATCACGTGCTTTTGGCGGCATTGCTAACAGTACGGTAATTCTATGTGTACCGGGCTCTACCAATGCGTGTAAAACTGCATGGGACAAAGTAATTAAGGAACAACTTGATGCAAGCCATCGTCCATGTAACTTTGTTCCTCACCTAAATATTAGCGCAGAGAAATGTGAGAGCCGTAACTAATGACAGCACAAAATGACATTCCAACCCTAAGTCACCTTAATCAGCAAGGTGAAGCCAATATGGTTGATGTAACTGAAAAAACCATGAGTTCACGTACAGCAACGGCTCAAGGTTTTATTAAGATGACCAGCGAAACGTTAGCGCTAATCACTACGGGCAAGCACAAAAAAGGTGATGTCTTTGCGGTAGCCCGAATTGCTGGTATTCAAGCAGCAAAAAAATGTAGTGATTTAATTCCGCTATGCCATCCTTTAATGCTCAGTAAAGTACAAGTCGACTTTGATGTAGATAGCGACAATAGCCAAATAAAAGTTGTTAGCCTATGTCGTTTAACGGGGCAAACCGGTGTTGAAATGGAAGCATTAACGGCGGTTTCAATTGCTTGTTTAACGCTATTTGATATGTGTAAAGCAGCTGATCCTGCGATGGAAATACATGGCATAAAAGTACTCACTAAAGAAGGTGGCAAATCTGGCCATTGGCAAGCTAATTAGTTAGCTAGTATTTATCCCATTAAGATAAACGCCTCACTGCGTGCTAAATTGACTAATTTGATGAATGAGAATAAAGGTAATTATGATTAAAATTGTATTTTTCGCTGCCCTTCGTGAACAGCTCGGTTGCAGTGAACTTTCACTAGCAGCTGAGAATATTTTAACGATAAATCAATTAAAGAAAGCATTGATTAAGCGTCAACCAAATTGGCAAGTTTTCATTGAGAACAATGCTTTATTGAGTGCGATAAATCATGACATGGTTGATGGTGAACACTCGATAAAGTCAGGTGATGAGATCGCTTTTTTCCCTCCTGTTACTGGTGGTTAGTTAGATGATGAATGAAGTTTCGATTCAAGAAGCGGACTTTAGTTTAGCCGATGAAGTTGCACTGTTAGAGCATGACAATGAAATTGATGGTGCAGTGGTCACTTTCACTGGCCGTGTTCGTAATAAAAATGAAGGCTTAGATGTTAGTGCCCTTACTTTAGAACACTATCCTGGGATGACTGAAAAGTTATTAGAAAAAATTATAGCAACGGCTAAGTCTCGCTGGAAAATAGGTAGAGTAAAAGTTATTCACCGTATTGGAAGACTAGAAATTGGCGAACAAATCGTCTTTGTCGGAGTTACCAGTGAACATCGACAAGATGCTTTTGCCGCTAATGAATTTATTATGGACTTTTTAAAAGTCAAAGCCCCTTTTTGGAAAAAAGAGCTGACAGAAAATGGTGAAAAATGGCTAGATGCTAAAAACAGCGATAACAGCAAAGCTGAGCAGTGGAGCTAACAAGGCAATGTTATTAACGAGGTTGTGGGTACGCTTAAGCACTAATTTAATGCTGTTAAGCATATTCATTAGTACTAACTGCTATTCAACAACTCCACCTTTACGTATCGCTGTTGCTGCAAATTTTTCACCGATTTTAGAACAACTAATTCCTGAATTTACTAAACAAACTCAAATTCCTGTGCAAATTATTAGCGCCTCTTCGGGGACTTTATTTTTACAAATAAGTCATGGTGCTCCCTTTGATATTTTTCTCAGTGCTGACAGCACCAGACCTAAAAAATTAAAAGCGGCTGGCTTAATCCTTGCCGACAGTCTTCAAACTTATGCCTATGGTCAACTAGCGTTATGGTCAAGTGACAAAGTAGTAACACTTGAGACTTTAGCTAATACAATAACTGAGCAACGCTTTGGTATAGCCAATACTGAAACAGCCCCTTATGGTAAAGCAGCTAAAGAAACCTTAGAATCTCTTAACCTGTGGTCACAAGCACAAAGTCACTTAGTTACTGGGATTAATATTAATCAAACCTTCCAACAAATTCGCTCAAAGGCTGTAAATATTGGCATAGTTGCAAATAGCCAATTAGTATTAAACCAGTTAACTGGTACGGTTATTCCTAGTCATTATCACCAAGCAATTAAACAGCAACTGGTTATTTTAAAAACGAGTAAACAAGCGAAAAATGCAAAAGCATTTAGTGAATTTTTATTAAGTAAGGCCATTCAAAAACAGCTACTAAACTTAGGTTACACAAGTTATGGAGAAGTATTATGAACAATACAAATCCAGATCTACTAGCATTGATTACCACACTAAAAATGGCAGGGTTAACCACCATTTTACTTTTAATTATCGGCACCCCTATTGCTTGGCTATTAGCTAGAATGAAAAGTCGCTATAAAGTAATTATTGAAGCTTTTGTTGCCCTACCCTTAATTTTGCCACCCACAGTATTAGGTTTTTATTTACTTATCGCCTTTTCACCCCAGCACTTACCTGGCCAGATTTGGCAGCAAACAACAGGACAACAACTCGCTTTTAGTTTTAGCGCCATTGTTATTGGCTCCATACTCTATTCTTTACCCTTTGTGGTGCAACCTTTACAAAAAGCTTTTGAGCAATTAGGCGATAACCTCACCGAAGCAGGTGCTATGTTAGGAGCTGGACCTTTTGATCGTTTTTTCAATATTGTATTACCCTTAACCAAAGCGAGTTTTATCACCGCAGCAAGCTTAGGTTTCGCTCATACTGTTGGCGAATTTGGTGTTGTGCTTATGATAGGCGGTAATATTCCCGGTGAAACTCGTGTTTTGTCGATTGCACTTTTTGATCACGTTGAAGCCTTTAATTATACCAAGGCACACATTCTAGCTATCAGCTTACTGATTGCTTCAATGGTATTATTGTCGTTAATTTACTTACTTAACCACCCTAAAAATCAAAAACAAAACTCAGTTAAAAGAGTAAAAGCATGAGTAGTAAAATAAGTAACGTTACTAATCAGCTATCACTCAACATTCATTGCCAGCTTGATGCCTTTAAACTCAAGGTTAAACAAACATTACCTTTAAATGGCATAACGGGTATTTATGGCCGTTCAGGCTCAGGGAAGTCAACTTTATTACGAATTATTGCTGGATTAAGCCCTCAAGCGACAGGGAAAATAATTTTTCAAGGTAGTCAATTATTATCATCTGATGAAAAGTGTTTTGTTAAGGCTGAAAAACGTCAAATATCAATGGTCTTTCAAGACAGCCGTTTATTTCCTCATTTAACCGTTTTAGAAAACTTACAATTTGCGGTTAAAAGACGGTTAACCAACACCTTAAACATCGAAGAAATAATCAAACTTACCGAGCTTGAAGATCTTATCTATGCCCCTACCGCTACATTATCGGGTGGGGAGCAACAACGCGTTGCGTTAGCAAGAGCAATTCTGGTTGAGCCTAAGTTATTATTGTTAGACGAGCCACTGAGCGCACTCGACTACAGCAGTAAAAATAAATTATTGCAGCTATTAAATAAAGTGAGTCAACAACTTAAACTGCCTATTTTATATGTCAGCCATAGCTTGGCAGAGTTGCAACAAGTTGCTGATAAATTGCTAGTTTTAAACCTTGGACAAGTTGAAGCTTATGGGAACATTCATCAAATTATCCATAAACTTAATCACCAACCTGAGAGTCAACACGAGCACGTTGAATATTCGATGCCCCAGCTAGCGAATCAACAAACGAGCTTATCTTTACCGCTTAAAAACATAAATGAGAATCATCAGTTAATCACCTTAGCACTTGGCGAGAAACAAGAGATACAATTACCTTTTAACACTCATCTGTCGACTCTATTAAAAGAAAACACTGAGCAGAAAAAGATAAATGTTCGTTGTTTTGTACTAGCAACTGACATTAGTATTTGTTTAACTGAGCCCGTTGACAGCTCTATCGTTAATCAATTATTCGGAAAGATAATAGACATTACTGTGCATCAGCAGCAAGTATTAGTTACCGTGAATTGCCAGCAGCAAGATTTTTTTATTAGCATTTCATCTTACTCATTAGATAAACTCGCTCTGCGGGTAGATTTATCTGTTTACTTACAATTTAAAGCCAGTGCTGTTCGTACTCATATAAGATAACATTTTTGATAATTAAATCAGCTTTAGAACTGCTTAGGAATACCATCATGCTTACCAGCAAAGAACAATTAAGATACAGCCGACAAATTATGCTTAACAACATAAAAGAAGAAGGTCAAATTTCATTAAGAAATGCAAAGGTATTGATTGTTGGTATTGGCGGCCTCGGAAACCCCGCAAGTATGTATTTGGCCGCCGCGGGAGTGGGCACCTTATATTTAGCCGATGGTGATAATATTGAAATTACTAACCTACAGCGACAAGTGCTCTTTAATGAAGACGATATAAACAACAATAAAGCCGATGTTGCCGCAGAAAAATTAACGCAACAAAACTCAGAGATCACTGTTGAAGTTATTGATGAAATGCTCGACAAAGAATTGTGCGATTATTATGTTAGCCAAGTCGATTGTGTCTTGGATTGTTCAGATAATATAGCGACCCGATATTTAATCAACCAAAGCTGTGTTGAGCATAAAATCCCATTGATTGTTGGTGCTGCCACCGGGTTTGATGGTCAGCAACTCGTTGTAGACCCAAGAGATCCCGCTAGTGCATGTTATCAATGTTTATTTCCTGCTAGTGAAAAAGCCCCAGCGACTAACTGTCAAACTGTAGGCATCGTTGGCCCTGTTTTAGCAATCATCGCGGGAATGCAATCCTTACAAGCCATTAAGCTATTAACAGGGAATAAAGTACAAACTAATCAACTAAGTTTATATGATGGTTTGTCGAATCAGTGGCAGCAATTTAATTTAAAAAAACAAAAAAATTGCCCTGGTTGTAGTTAATCAGCATTGATACAAGCTGCATTTTATTCGCTTAAATTATAAACATTAATTATTATAAGTGACTGAGTTGACAGTTTAATTATTTCTAGTATCTTAAGGTGAGTTACAAATAAAAATAATAAAAACATAAAATGAAAAAATACACCTACTTGCTCTGTATGGCAGTTATTGGCTTAACTTTATCGGTTTATGGTCTGCAAAAAGGCCCTGATTCATTATCTGATATTTTCATGTTATTCAATGGAGAAAGTGTTTCTAATCAAGCATTAACATCACCAATATCAATAAGTCATATTGATAATTTAGGTTACCTAAGCGCTACTGAAATTTGTCCTAAACTCAATTCAACGGTAAACGTCTTGGAGAATGATTTTAAAAAATTTCTTAATCGTCAATCCCCTATAAACACTCAATTTGATCAATTTAATTTTAAAGCAGAAGAGTTAATGTTTATTGAAAATAACTTTAGCTTTTATAAAGATATAAAAACAGGTCAGTATTCTTTAGTAGGTAAAACTAATAATAAGATCTGTACAGCAAGTAAGTTATTACTAGCCACCAATATTTTATTTACCAGATTATCAGGCCAATCAAAAAAGTATGTTTCTGAGTACTTTAATGACTCCGCTATATCAGTTAGCCCTTCAACCACTACATTATTACGAGATCGGTTCTTATTAACTTTCAGCAAAGAAAATAAGTTTATAGACTTTACCCTTCAAAGCTTTGAAGAAATGGTTCGACTAGAGCAAAATCACAATACCGGATACCTGGCACTAAGGTAGTAAATCAATACAGAACTATTTGAATTAAGCTTAAGCAATCAACAAACCTCAGGGTATTAATACACTTTTATTAATACAAACTAAGATGAATATTGCTAACTTACTCAAACGCTCAGGAACTACTTACAATGAAGATCCCGCTATTGCTTTCGCTGAAAATATCACCTTAACTTATCAAGAGTTAGCAAAACACAGTATAATTTCGGTTAATAAAATTCGACTCAAACACCAATTAACACCAGACAAATACGCTGCTGTTATCACAAGTAATTCCCCCAGAAAACATCGAATTCAAACAGCCAAAAAACAACATCAGAAAAACATTCAAAGGACACAGCTATGTTAAAAGGTAAAACAGCATTAATTACCGGCTCTACCAGTGGCATTGGCTTAGCTAGCGCCCATGTACTTGCAGAGCAAGGTATTAATATTATATTACATGGTTTAATGGCTGAGGATGAAGGCTTAAGACTTGCCGATGACTTTGCGAAACAATATAAAATAAAAAGCTTTTTCAGTAATGCCAACTTAATGGAAGTAGATGAGATAACCATTTTTATTGGCGAAGCCCTTAGCTCGCTTGGCGCTATTGACATTTTAGTGAACAATGCCGGTATACAACATACACAAGGGATAGAGTCTTTCCCTGAAAATAAGTGGAATGCAATTATTGCAATAAACTTAACTGCCGCTTTTCATACAATACAACAATCATTGCCAAGTATGACAAAAAACAACTGGGGCAGAATCATTAACATTGCCTCTGTTCATGGCTTAGTCGCTTCAAAAAACAAAGCTGCTTATTGCGCGGCAAAACACGGGATTATTGGCTTAACAAAAGTTGTTGCTCTTGAGTGCGCAGAACTAGGCATAACGGCTAATTCAATTTGTCCAGGATGGGTTGATACACCGCTCATTAATAGTCAAATTTCCGATATTGCTGCCAGTGAAAACGTTGAATTTGAGCAAGCTAAATATAACTTAGTAACTGCCAAGCAACCTTTACCTGAAATGATGGACCCGCGACAAATAGGTGAGTTTATTTTATTTTTATGTAGTGATAGCGCTCGGAGTATTACCGGCTCATCCCTGCCTATGGACGGAGCCTGGACGGCGCAATAATACAAAAACAAAAAATATAAGTAAATAAAACACTCCACCTAATGAGAAATAAAATCTATGTCAGTTCAAGATCCAGTTGTAATTGTAGCGGCAAAACGTACCCCCATGGGCAGCTTTTTAGGTTGTTTTAAAAACGTCTGTGCAACAGAGCTAGGTGCTAGTGCAATTGAAGCTGCAGTTTCGAGCTCAGGAGTCCAAATTAATGACATTGATGAAGTCATTTTTGGCTGTGTATTATCAGCAGGCTTAGGTCAAGCGCCAGCGAGGCAAGCGGCACTTAAGGCCGGTTTAGCTCAACATACTAGTGCAACGACGATTAATAAGGTATGTGGCTCTGGCATAAAGGCAATGATGTTTGCTCATGACTTGATCAGTGCAGGTAGCGTTAATATTACTGTTGCTGGTGGCATGGAAAGTATGAGTAATGCTCCTTACATGCTAGATAATGTTCGTGATGGTTACCGTATCGGTCATAACAAAATTACCGATCATATGATGTCTGATGGGCTTGAAGATGCTTATGAAAAAAAATCTATGGGCTGCTTTGCTCAAGCAACCGCTGATAAGAATAATCTAACACGTGATGCTATGGACAATTTCGCGATAAATTCGTTATCAAAAGCAATATCAGCAATTGAAAGTGGCGCCTTTGATAATGAAATCACTCCCTTTATGGTAGAAAATCGTCAAGAGAGTACCTTGATTACCACCGATGAAGCACCAGCTTCTATAAGGAAAGATAAAATATCGTCACTACGTCCTGCATTTGCTAAAAAAGGTACTATTACTGCCGCTAACGCTTCTTCAATATCTGATGGCGCTGCCGCATTAGTATTAATGAAACAATCAACAGCAGAAGCAAAAAATCTGACCCCGTTATGTAAAATAGTTGCCCATGCCAGTTATGCACAAGCCCCTAAAGACTTTACATTAGCACCAATTGGCGCTATCAACACCTTATTAAAAAAAGCAGACTGGGAGGTAGATGACGTCGAATTATGGGAAATTAATGAAGCCTTTGCCATGGTTACTATGTTAGCCATTGATGGACTTCAATTAGATGTTGAAAAAGTCAATATTAATGGTGGTGCATGTGCTTTAGGACATCCATTAGGCGCAAGTGGAGCACGTATCGTAACAACATTGATTCATTCATTAATTAATCGACAACTTAACAAAGGTATTGCTTCATTGTGCATTGGCGGCGGCGAAGCAGTGGCAATTGCTATTGAGCTAAGCTAACGTAATAGTTAACATAACAAGTACTACAACAAAAAATGGTGTATGGATGAAAAACGGTGAAGAAACAAGACGACTAGTGATGGGTGACGACTTTGTCGATCGCGCATTAGATAATGCAAACGAATTTACCCAGCCAATGCAAGATTACATTAATGATCACGGCTGGGGATCCACTTGGCAGCGTGAAGGCTTAGACCTTAAAACCCGCAGCCTAATCACCGTAGCTATGCTGGCAGCAATTAGAGCACCACAAGAATTAAAAGGACATATCCGTGGAGCATTAAACAACGGGGCGACAAAAGAGGAAATACGAGAAGTATTATTACATAGTGCTGTTTATTGTGGCGCACCGGCTGCCCAAGAAGCTTTCCGTGCCGCTAATGAAGTGTTCAAATAGCAATGAAATAAGGTCTGTGAAATACAGTTAGAAATTCAATTTTTAACTTCACAGTCCTAAATAATTTAGGTTAACTTAAGGGTTAACCATGGCAATATCATTTTCAGCACTTTCAATGTAACTACGATATTCATCAATGACTTTCTGAGCTTTGTCTTTACCACCTGACAACTCATTAAGTGCTTTTCGCCAAGTAATATTGTCAGGACTTACATCCCAAGTCATGTCATTAATGCCTCCTTCCATATGCCAAACAACTAATAAGTCGTAATCTCCAGTCGACATCTCTAATAGTAACTCAGGTGGAGAAGTTTTTGCTTTTTTAGTTGCAGGTCTAAAATGTTCATTAATAATTTTTAATGCATCTGACCTTTTACCAATTTTAAAATTTATTTTAACAACATTTTTCCACATAACACTATCATCATATCTTTTGGCATCTTTAGCGGTTACTAAAGGAGTATAAATTAGTGCAATACAACTAAACCCTAATACAATTATATTTTTTAACATCTTCATTTCCTTATATTTATAAACCTCGTACAAGAAGGAGCAAAGCGTTTATTAGGAGCTTTCTTTGTACAAGTACAAGTAAAATTAAAAACCAATACTATTTTTACTATCCATCCAGAGTTAACGTCATCCGAAGAAGGATAGACCTAAAGCTAGTTTATGACTGAGTAATAATCAAATAGCCAATAAAAATGATTCTGCTTCCTAATATCAAACTGTGTCGAATAGCATATTACAGTGCATTGCCTTAGAGTATCAGGTGTATTTCTGCTACTCTAAACGCATATAAGGATGAGTGTGAAGTGAGTGATTGTGGATCTAATAACAAAGTTAACAGTAAAGCTGACAAACCCTAAAGTTTCTGTTGATGATAAATTGATTGAAATTTGCCATAAAACCCAACAATTAATAGATGGTGCAGACAGAGTCAGCTTATGGGTATTTTCTGAGGGTTTTAATAAAATAAAGTCACTACTATGTTACGACGCCACTACAGGGCAATACACTTCAGGCCAAGAGTTATCTAGAGACGACTACACTGAATATTTTGATGCAATAATCAAAAAAGAAATCATTAATGCGCCGCTGGCACGAGATAATGTATTCACTCAGTGCTTTACTGAGTCATACTTTGAACCATTAAAAATATATTCATTACTCGATTTTATTTTACATAAAGATTTTGAGCCAACGGGCATCATTTGCTGTGAGGGTGTAGGCGAAGTTAAACACTGGTCAGATGAAAACATTAAAACGCTTAAACGAATAGCCAGTATTAGTTCTTTTTGTTTTCATCTTGAAGGATAGATATTACTTACCTCAATATTATATAAGTAGGAGCTCATCTTTTGCAAGTGGACATTCATCTATGTTTGATTTCTTAAGCTTTAATAAACTCACCAATCAATTGATAAGTTTGCCGACATTCACTTTCAACTAGACTATCAAGTAACATATAAGCATGAATCAAATCATCAAACATATGATATTCAACGTTTACATCGTTATTAATTAGGGCATCTTTATAAGCAATGCCCTCATCACGCAGCGGGTCACATCCAGCGATAAATATGAGGGTTTTGGGTAGCTTTTGATTCATTGGCATGTATAGTGGTGACAACTCTTCTCTTGCTTTTTTTGTTTGAAAATAACGCTCAAAATACCAACTTATTTTATCTTTTTCTAACAAAAAACCCGTGCCGTTTTCATCTATAGACTTATGATTTAATGAGTAATCAACACTTGGGTAAATTAAAATTTGTTTATCAATCTTTACCATTTGATTGGTGAGGTTGTTGCTCGAGAGTGTTGTACAAATTGCCCCTCCAGCGCTATCACCAGCAATAATTAATTGCTCGTTATACTGAACCTCCGTTAATAGATCCTTGAAGTGTTCTAGTGCATATTGGCAATCATGAACCCCTTTAGGGTAAGGAAATTCAGGTGCTAATCGGTATTCCACAGCAATAACTATGCAATTGCCAGCTTTGGCAATTTTACGACTAACGGCATCATATAAATCAATGCTGCCGCACATATGCCCACCACCATGATAATGTAAGACAACGGGAAGTGATTGCTCTGGTGCAGGGCTATATATTCGCACAGCTATATTGTGGCTATTTGCACCCTCAACAATAAACATTGCATCTTGAACATGCTTTATTTCTGGTCCTTGACCGATAAAAACAGCTAACTTATTGAGGTTTTCTCGTACCAATTCAGGAGTTAACTTCACCCCATTTTTCTTTGTCTCTTTAGCAGTAACGTTGACTTGATCAATAAAGTCCTTTAATTTTTCTGAGATTATTCCTCGCATAAAGTTGGCTCCTTAGCCGTTTCAGGCAAAAAGAAACTGCCAATAAAAAATGTACTACTGACAATACAAATTAATAAAAATGCCACACTAAAATCACCATTATTGACATCAACCAACTTGCCAAACCCCCACAAGACAACGGTGGCAACAAGATAACTTATCGAATAGAACAAGCTAAATACCACTGTAATCTTTTGAACATTCATTTTGGGTAGTTCATGGGGAATAGTGACTAAAGCAGTAACAGGAAAGAAAATAAAGAAACCTAACGCCATTGCCGATATGGTTTGCAAACCTTGTGATGAACTAAAAGATAAACCAGCAACAGTAATGATAACAATCAGCCCTGACCAGCGAATAACGGGTAACCGAGTAGTTACTTTCTTACTGTATATAATTCCAGAAATTGTGCCAATAATTCCTGCACCAATCACCAGTGCACTTTGGCTAATTCCAGCTTTAGGATAGAAAGTAAACAAACAAATATAAAAAGCTAATATTCCTGAATAAGTAAGTGCGTAAATCCAATTAAACTTATCCCTTAAACCATCGAGATAGCTATAGTGCTCTGTAAGTTCAACTTGTTGTGCTGGACTTTGGCTATCTTGACTTTCACTATTTTGATTAAGCACCTCACCTTTTGGGTTGTTAACTAATAACCAAGCAAAACTAAAAGCAATGCTCGCCAAAGAGAAAACGGTCAACGTCCCCTGCCAACTACCCGTTATGTTATTAAAGTGAGTCATTTGCCATAAAATGATGCCGGTACCAACATTAAAAGCCACGGCATTAATGCCATTAATCGTTGGCCGCTCTTGTGGTTCAAACCAGGCCATAACAATAGGGTTAAAATAAACAATCATAAAAGCGCCACCTAAGCCCATTAAAAAACGGCTCACCAATAGCAATTCATAATTAGGCGCTAGGGGCGTTAATAAACCAACAGATATAAGTAAACCGGAGACAAAAAATGCGTATTTAATACCTAACTTTAATGCGAGCCATGCTGCGATAAATGTCCCTACTATTTTAGCTAAAGTAACCGCACCACTAATAAAGCTCGCTGACGCTAAGCTGTCGACTTCCATTGCTGACATAATTTGATTCATGCTTGCAGTGCCGCCAACCCATGCCATGGCAAAAAGTGTGTAGCTAATAAAAACAACGCTAGCAACCAGATACTTATTAGTTATTGATGGCATGCCTATAGACAGTTTATTCATATACATTTATTCAGCTTGTTGTAAGACTTTTTATTAGCTTATCTCAAGGATAAAAACAATGATGTACTACCTTGGTGCACTGCGTTTAATTTGTGGTCATGTTATGCTAACTTTCAAGTATCAACTCATTTTTTGGATTCTTATTTGTTAGTTTGGCTCTCCCTTGATACTTGGCTGATATCCCTATTATCTGTAATTTATTTACTCTTATTGTTTGTTGTTGCTTACTACGGACAAAGAGAAAATAACAAAAAATGGCTTAGCCGCCCTTGGGTTTATGGTTTATCAATAGGGGTCAGTTGCACATCTTGGGCTTTTTACGGCACGGTAGGTCAAGCTGCCGCCACTGGTGCATGGTTAGCGCCCATTTATATTGGCACAATCTTATGTTTTGTTCTTGCTTGGCCAATGATGCTAAGAATTTTAAGAATAACAAAACAACAAAATTTAACCTCTATTGCGGACTTTATCGCTTGCAGGTACGATCGCTCTCCAGCGATTGCAGCAACAGTTACACTTGTAGCCTTACTAGGCACTATTCCCTATATCGCCTTACAGCTACGCGCCATCAGCAAAAGTTTTGACTTGCTTACAGGATCTTACCAATCAGGTATTAGCACTACCTTTATAGTAACTGTCGTTCTTATTGTTTTTAGTATTCTTTTTGGTGCTCGCCAAGTTGCCGTTAACAAGCAAAATCAAGGATTAGTATTAGCTATAGCCTTTAGTTCAATTATCAAACTATTCTCTCTTACCGCCATTGGAATATTTGCCACATTTTTTGTTTTTGACGGCGTGAGCGACCTATTCATCCAAAGTCAAAATACCGGAAATATCCCCCAGTCAAGTAGCACGTACTTTGCCATATCCCAAGCCCTTCTTGGCATGATTACTGTTTTCATTCTTCCTCAGCAATATCATATGTTAATGATTGAAAACCATCATGAAAATGAACTAAAAACTGCTCGTTGGCTCTACCCGCTATATTTGATCCTTATTAATTTATTCATTTTACCTATTGCTATGGCAGGACAAAATATATTTCCCGGTGGCAGTGTTGATGCTGATACCTATGTTCTGACCATTCCTTTGTTTTTTCAACAACCTTGGTTAGCTGTACTGGCATATATTGGCGGATTGGCTGCAGCAACTAGCATGGTGATTGTTGCGACAATAGTATTGAGTACTATGGTTACCACTGAAATTGTTAATCCACTATTACTTCACTACAACAGCTTTATAACCAAGAAAAAAACGCAACTATCGAATGTATTGTTAAATATACGACGTATTGCAATCGCATTATTATTACTGCTTGCTTTTGTATTTGAACGCATCATTGATCAACAAAACCACCTTGCAACTATCGGCTTGTTATCTTTTGTATTACTCGCCCAACTTGCGCCATTAGTTATTGGTGCCTTGTATTGGCGAAAAGCCAGTACTAAAGCGGCATTAATTAGTTTAATAGTTGGCAGTATTATTTGGTTATACACCTTGTTAATACCATCCCTTCTACCCGACACCTTATGGATTGCGAATGGTCCTTGGGGCATAATTTGGCTAAAACCAGAGGCACTATTGGGACTGTCATCATTAGATAACATTACCCATGGATTATTATTAAGCTTATTAGCAAACAGTAGCTGTTATATTTTTATCTCTACCTTAAGCCATCGTAGCTTTGGTGAAAAACTTCAAGCAGAGTTATTTCTTAATAAACAACAAAATGTCTTTGATAAAAACTTAACAAACAAGGATTTATATCAACTATTACAACGTTTTGTAAACCAAGAAGCTGCTGACAAGCTATTTCAACTTGGTGATGAACGAAAACACATAGTTAAAGCCAATAACCAAACAGCAAACGACTCATTAATAGACTTTACCCGGCTACAGTTATCTAGTGTGTTGGGATCCGCCTCAACTCGCATGGTGATGAAAGCAGCAATTCAACAACAAGCAATTCCACTTGAAGACGTTGTTAGTATCGTTGATGAAGCCAGTCAACTGTTTCAGTTTAATCGCGAGTTATTACAAGCTGGTGTAGAAAACATTGAACAAGGTATCAGCGTTATTGATGCCGATATGCGACTTGTTGCTTGGAACCAACGGTATGTTGAGCTACTTAATTATCCTATCGATATTGTAAAAGTGGGCACTCCTATTGCTGATCTTATTCGTTACAATACTGAACAAGGTGTCATTGTAGGAAATAGCCTCGGTACTCAGAATCTCAACAACAAGGATGAAGAAAGCAACGCATTAATCGAACGAAGACTTGCCCATATGCGAGCCGGCAACAGTCATCATTTTCAAAGGGAAATGCCTAGCGGAATTGTATTAGAAATTCGCGGTCAATCAATGCCTGGCGGCGGTTTCGTCAGTACTTTTTCAGATATTACAGAACATATCAAAACCGAAAAAGCGCTAAAACTGGCCAATGAAACACTAGAGAAAAGGGTTGTAGAACGTACAGCTGAACTAACCCAAGCGAAAGCTGAAGCTGAAGCAGCAAATCGAAGTAAAACACGATTTCTAGCTGCGGCTAGTCATGACTTAATGCAACCTTTTAATGCCTTAAGTTTATTTACTTCAGTGCTAAAACAAAAAGCAAAAAACACAGATTTAGCTGAAATCACCCATAATATCAGTGACTCATTAGTTGCTGCAGAAGCGCTGCTATCAGATTTAGTTGAAATATCAAAACTCGAGGGAGGCTCACAAGGTGTCAATAAGTCTGATTTCAATATTAATGACTTACTGGCACCTCTTGCTCAAGAGTTTACCGCTATTGCTAAAGATAAAAACATAGAGTTTTCTTATCAAACATCTCATTGCATTATTCACTCAGACAAAAATTTATTACGCCGGATTGTTCAAAACTTTCTTAGCAATGCTTTTAATTACTGCCCTAAAGGTAAAGTTCTATTAGGCGTTCGCAGAAATAAAAGCACTATAACGGTAGAGGTTTGGGACACAGGTCCCGGTATAGCGGAAGACAAACAGCAGCTAATTTTTAAAGAGTTTGAACGTTTAACCGTAAACCATGACCAACCAGGCTTAGGCTTAGGACTTGCTATTTGCCAGCAAATATCAACACTTATTGCGACTCCAATAACTTTAGTCTCAACTGTTGATAAGGGGAGTTGCTTTAAAGTACAAATTATTCTTAGCTCTGAAAGTGAAGCGAGCAAGGTCAATAAACAGCTTAGCTTTCGAGGTACTTCAAAAGATCTTCAAACTGAGCCGTTAAAAACAGTTACTGATGATTTAGGTACTATTTTAGTTATTGATAACGATCCTCTCGTCTTAAAAGCTATGGTCTCATTATTAGAAAATTGGCATTACAAGGTTATTTGCGTGAATGACAAACAGGCCTTTAAAGCTGTAAATTTTAGCCAACCGCCCATGTTAATTATTGCGGATTACCACCTAGACAACCAGGTTAATGGTATTGATTTAGTACAAGAAATTATGCAAGAAAAACATTGGAAGATTGCTTGTATTATTAATTCTGCAGACCCTTCAGAAGCAGTACGTCAACATACTAGCAACGCTCAATTTAGTTTTATCCGTAAACCAATTAAACCACTGGCTTTGAGACGGTTAATTAAACGACTAAGTCTTTGAAATACTATGTCATCTAGCCGTCAAGAATAACGGCTAGATTATTGGCATTAATGCCCAGAAAAGACCAGTACTTGTACTGGCAACAATAATGCTTGTAAACGTAAGAGAATAGCATGTACAAAGCCAACAGCATCAACCATATGTAAATAAATAGCCTCTGCTGTACCTAGTTCACCACTAGCAATTAATTCGTGATGATAGCTATACGCATTAGCAATACACTTAGTGCCAGGTACCACACCATCAAGACCATTTTCGTACAAGGGTTTAAGTAATACCGTCAATGTACCTGGTTTGGCTCTATCTTGCACATCTAGTAAGGTTTCATTATTCCTTAATTGCCCTGTGGATATTACATTTTGTATCGTAGCAATTTTCATCGGAATAATAGTAAATGGCTTAGAAAGGCAGGTAATTTCAGCATAAGTACCAACTTTAAGTACGTTAGCTGCTAATTGATTAAACCCTGCTTGTACACCTTCTTTTCCTGATGCTAAGCCGTTGGTTGGTACTATAATGCCTGCAGGTCGAATCATAGGGTTAACAAAATCACCCGGCTGTAAAATAAACTGCTGAAGCTCACCATCAACATGAGCATAAACCGTACGCTTACCTTCTTCAACAATAGCTGAATCTAATACCTCTTTCGCACTGGCTTTTTTTGCAGGTAATATGGTATCTATTTTAGCTTGTGCTATTGCCTCATTTGCCTTCGAAGCATCCAGTCCAGCCATATTTATCGCTACAGTATCTGCTAATTTTTGCACTTCACTGGCACTAATTAAATGTTGACCTTGTAACTGAAGTTTCTTTTTCCTGTCATATTCATGTTTAGCACGTATGTAAGCACTGTTTGCTTGTTCAACACTACTTTTAGCGACATCTAATTGCGCATAGGCGGTAGAAAACTCTGCCTCAACCTCTTTTATTTGTACTTCTGCCTTTTCAATTGCAGCCATTTGTGAATCATCGTACATACTAAAAATAGCTGTACCTGCTTTGATTTGTTGATGATTTTTCACAAAAACATGCCTCACCCTACCACTTTGTTCAGGCATAACTGATACTGTACGGAATAATGGACTAGCGTTTGTTGTAGATGGGTGATAATAAAAAATCAATGTCACTAATGATATTGCTAGAATTATACAAGCTGATATTCCCCAGCGTAATTCATACCACATTGTGAAAAAAGTAATCTCTTTTCCCCAACGTTTCCCATAACGATATTTTCGGTATAAATAATCAGGTAAGATAGTGAAAAGTGAGCATAAAATAACTTCTAACATGTTAACTCTCCTCCTTAGCTTCAACTTTATCTGCTACTTCCGCAGCTAACTTAGCTTTTTCATTCTTAGCAATTATTGACAAAGATCTAGCAATAGACTTTAGTGGCGATAAAAAGTCAGGTAGTTTGATAACTGCAACAACTAAAGCAGCTACCCAAAATACATTATTGTGGGTAAACAAAGCCAGTAGCGTTAAAATTGAAATGAGTTGAATTTGTGTATGGTTTTTTCCATGAGCTATATGTTCAGGAACCGCGTGTAGCTTAAAGTATAATACACCACCAACAAGGACTATCACTATCAAAGAAATAGCGATGCTAATCATTAAAGGATCACCTTCAGCTCCTGCCAAATAACTTGGTATATGTTCAGTTGTCATTGCAATTTCCCTTTATTTATTATCATTATTACGTTTCTTCTATTAGTTCTACTAGTCAAATACCTTAGCATCCCCAAGATTATACTTAGTACTTTGAGTATATAGAAATTAATCCTATCTAAATTTCCCACCTAATTTTCCTTCCTAAATGAAGGCGTTACCATCCTCGAGTGTAGAATGTTTTAATAAAAAATGGAAACGTCCCCATTGTCTAATACCATTTACTGAACGAACCACTATAGCTGAATATGATAAAAGCTATTGTACTAACATGAATTTACTACTATTCTCCCACTCGTTAAACTATTAGAAATTAAGTAAAATTCACTCGTCTTGGGGGCCTTTATGAAAAAAGAAATTGATAAATTAGCATGGCTGTATATTCGTGATGGCAAACTACTAAGTGCTCGTTCGAAAAATAAAAAACTTTTCTATATTCCCGGCGGCAAACGCGAAAAAGGTGAGTCAGATGAAGAAGCACTTGTACGAGAAATTAAAGAAGAAATATCAGTAGATTTAATTCCTGATTCAATTAAATATGCTGAAACATTTAAAGCTCAAGCTGATGGTAAAAATAGCGACATTATCGTGAAATTAACTTGTTATTTTGCTGACTTTCAAGGGAAACTTTCTCCAGATGCAGAAATAGAAGAAATAGACTTTATTACCTACCATAACAAGTTTCTTTGCTCTGCGGGGTCCATTAAAGTTATGGATTGGCTCAAGAGCAAAAATTTAATACAGTAAAAAATAGTACTTTTAAATCAAACAAAAAATATTAGCCATTTGCGCTAATGTAAAACACAAACGAGGATAATAAATGTTTAGTCATATTATGATTGGTGCCAACGACGTTCAAAAATCAAAAGTATTTTATGATGCCATATTAGGTGCACTAGGCTATGAGCCTGGAGTGATAGACGAAAAAGGACGCTGTTTTTACTTTACTAAAAGTGGCGTATTCGCCATCAGTAAACCGATAAACAACGAACCAGCTTGTCATGGCAATGGCACAACCATAGGATTTACAGCGAAAACCCCAGAGCAAGCCGATGATTGGCATGTGGCAGGTCTCGCCAATGGTGGTATTGCGTGTGAAGAACCACCTGGCTTGCGTGAAGGTGTGATTGGAAAACTCTATCTTGCGTATTTACGTGATCCTTCAGGAAATAAAGTATGTGCTCTTCATAGGGTTTGATCTATAACAGCACATCAACTGTTGGTATTGTTATAATTTCAAACCTTAACATTGCCTTTTGATATAGCCTTAACATGTAAAACTCATGCCTCAAATCTATAGGTTTAATAAAATAAAATGAATAACAAAACTTCCGTTAGCCCTACTGCTCGAAGTTGGTATTTACTTTTTTTCATCTGGATAATTGCTACTAGCGGTACTTTAATTAGCCTATTTTTCAGTGAAGTGATGCAGGTGCCGATATGTGCATTATGTTGGTATCAACGAATTGCACTTTACCCATTAGTTATTATGTTGCCTCTGGCTCTTTTTCCATATGATGCTAAAATCATCCGCTATATAAGTCCATTAATTATGATTGGCTGGTTTACTGCGCTATTTCATGTACTTGTGGTATCGGGTCTTATTCCAGAAAGCGTGCAACCATGTATAAAGGGTATACCTTGTTCTGAAACACACGTTAATTTATTTGGATTGTTAAACATCCCTATTATGTCTTTAATTACCTTTACTATTATTGGCGTATTACTTTTTCTTTCCCAAAAAACATTTACTGAGAATAACCATGAATAACAAAACTCTTTTTATCATTGCCGCGATATCGTTTGGCCTAGCTTTTATCGCCTCGGTGACCATTTATAAAAGCCAGAATACGTCGTCTATAGCCAATGACGCTTTACCGGCATTAGAGCGAATTAATGCCCCAGTTAAAGGACGTAAAAATGCCAAAGTTACTATTGTTGAGTTTTTTGATCCTGCCTGTGGTACTTGTAGCCAATTTTATCCATTGGTAAATAATTTAGTTAAAAAGCATCGTGGTAAAGTAAAAGTTGAAATGCGTTATGCACCGTTGCATAAAGGCTCTGAAGATGTAGTAAAAATGCTTGAAGCTGCTCATATGCAAGGTCTGTTTTGGCCAGCTTTAGAACTATTATTTGCTAATCAACAAAGTTGGGTGGATCATCACGTATCAAATCCACAAAGTGCATTGGCTGGCATAAAAACATTACCATTAGATCATCAACAACTTGAAAGCGATTGGCAAAGTAGTAAAGTTAGCAAGATTATTTCTCAAGACATACTCGACGGACAAACATTGAAAGTTCGCGCTACCCCACAATTTTTTGTTAACGGTAAACCTCTGGTTGTTTTTGGCTATCAAGAATTGGTCGACTTAGTAGAAGAAGCTATTGCCGAAGTTTATTAATTTTTAAATCAAAGAAAGATCTATCATAGCTATGGACTAAACAACTACCGTAGTATTTTCAGCACTGGTTAAATGCAATTGTTGATAGGCAAGGCCAGCTAAAGTACGATTGTTCACTTCAAGCTTTGCCAGTATTGCCGAGACATGTTTTTTCACCGTGGTTTCTTTGATTTCAAGATCATAAGCAATTTGTTTGTTCAATTGACCATCGGCAATGTAAGTTAATACAATGTATTGCTGTGGTGTTAACTGTTCTAGCTGTTTGGCTAAATGCTGGTAATCACTGATCTCCGGTTGGCTGTTAGTATTTTTGGCACTCTCGGGTAACCACTCTTCTCCTTCTAAAACATTATGTATTGCCTTTGAAATTGTCACTAAATCAGCAGACTTTGGAATAAATGCCGCTGCACCTAAGGCAATAGCCTTACGCATAATTTCAGGGCTGTCATCAGAAGATACCATAATCACCACAATATCCGGATAATGATTACGGAGCTGGCTTAACCCGGTAAAACCATTATTGCCTGGCATATGAAGGTCTAAAAAAACGATTTCTAAGGAGTCATATTGTTCGACAACGGTTAACAAGCTATTGAAATTGTCAGTTTCGAGTATTTCTGTGGCAGAAAAACTTTCAACCACCGCTTGTTTTAACGCGGCTCTAAATAAAGGATGATCATCGGCTATCACTACTTTGGGTTGGCTCATAAATAATCTCTCTTTACTTTCTCATTCAATAATGAAAAAAGAGCCAACAAAAGTCGGCTCTTTCAATGATATACTTTCTTTAGAAAGTATAACCGATAGTTAAAGAAACAGTCGATGGATCGCCGTAATAAGCGATGAGCGTAGTATCTCCGCCAAAGCCCGGTAACCAGGTGCCATCTTCATCTTGACCACCAGTAAAGTCGTATGCACCAACCATATACTCTTCATCGGTAATGTTTTTCCAATGCAGCGATGCTGTCCAATCACCATCATTGCTATACCAGTTAACACCAAAATTAACTAAACCATAAGCTTCTTGATTCAATCTATTTTGTATTTCAATAAGTGCATAGTCGCCACGATAATAATAGTTAGCATTAGCGACAAAAGAACCTATAGCGGTTTCCATGTTATAAGTAACACCCATGTTAGCCGTAATATCTGGCGTATTTGCAACAACATAGGTATCAGAAATATCGTCATAACCTTCACCATTCCAGCTCAAAACTTCAGTGAATTCAGTATCAATGTAACCCACAGCTAAATTAAAGTGTAAATCATCTGTCGCTGCATATTCCATTTCAAGCTCAATACCAGTCGCTTCCGACTGACCAATATTACCTAAGCGTTGCTCAAGAATTGCAGGGTCATCATTTGGAACAACACTCGTGTATTGACGATCTTTATGTTCTAGCGCAAAAAGTGTTGCATTGATACGCAGTTGATCAAACCATTCACTTTTTATGCCTATCTCAACAGAATCTACTGTTTCAGGGTTAACCGCTGGTTCATTAGTTGAAGCGCGAGGGTTAAAACTACCACCTTTAAAACCTTGTGAATAACTAGCAAATATCATCATGTCTTGATCTACTTGGTACTCTACGCCTACTTTTGGCGTGAAGCGGTTCCATGTTTTTTCGCCGTTTAGTACTTCAGTCTGTGTTATATCATCGCCACGTACGTAACCAGGAATCCACCCAGACTCTGGATACTCTATGGTGTAATAAAGGTCGCTCGTTACATTGGCAGTTTTTTCTTCTTGGGTATAACGACCACCTAAAGTAACTGATAAGTCTTCAGTTAAGTTATAAGAGCCTTGAGCATAAAGCGCGTAGCTTTCACTATCATTACAACCACCTTTATCTGCGGTAAGTGCCTGAAAAATTATCGCATCATAATGGCCACAAGATTCTGAAGTAAAATAATACAAACCAGATACCAAGTTTAAATCTTCACCAGCATAGTTTAACTGAAACTCTTGTGAAAACTGTTCATCGTCATATATTGCTGGGACATCAAAAATTTGCAGAGGAGTATTATCAAAATCAATATTAGTGGGTGAGTAACTTTCACGCGCTGCCGTTACAGATTTAAGTGACCAAAAGTCATTAATGAAATACTCAGCCGTTAAACTCCAACCTTCGTTCTCAACTAAATTAGAAGTTGGTAAACTGGTATATGAGTCGTAAACGCTGTCTGGAACAGGGGCATCTGTAAGTAGACTTGGTAGAATACGGTAACCGCCTTTAGCATTTGAGTCGTCTGTCGTTTTATCATAATTGAAACGGAAAAACCAATCATCACTCGGTTCAAACTCTACAGTAAGTCGACCGGCAAAAACGTCTTTATTGTAGTTTTCTAAGTCTTGATTTTCTAATGCTGACTCTAAAAAATCACCGTAACCGTCACGAGTTAAGCTTGCCAGAGCAAATCCGACATAAAGCTTGTCATCAATAAGCGGCATTTTAGCCGCTACTTTATAATCTTGACGGGCATAATTCCCGAAGGTCGCTTCTAAATCAAATTCCATATCGCCAGACATTTTTTTAGTGACATACTTTATCGCGCCACCTATGGTGTTTTTACCGTATAAGCTGCCTTGAGGGCCACGTAAAACTTCGATTCGTTCTACATCAATAATGTCGAGCACTGCGCCTTGAGGACGAGCTAAATAAACATCATCAACATAAATACCAACACCAGATTCATACCCCCAAAGAGGATCTTGTTGACCAACGCCACGGATAAATGCAGTTAATGTGGAGTTAGTACCACGGCTGCTTTGTAATGTCGTATTAGGGGAAAACTGCTGAATCTCAGTCATTACCACAATACCGTTTTGCGCTAACTGCTCAGCGCCAACCGATGTTACTGATACCGGAACATTTTGCAAAGTCTCTAAAGATTTACGAGCGGTTACTTGGATACGCTCTAAACCTGAGTCATTTTCTATTACTGTTTCACTAACTTCTTCAGCTGCAGTTGCAATGTTGGTCGTTAACGCGCTGGCAATAGCTAAAGCGAGGTAACTTAATTTTTTGTTATAGCGTTTCATATCGATGCCTTATTGTAATTATATTTAATCAGCTTTCTTGATGTTTTTTACTGATGCTAAAACTCTATAACAAAAATTTAAAAAAATAATTTGTACTATAGTAGTATACGCACTACCTATTGATTTTTATCTATTTTATCTAATCCAAACCAAAAATCTGTTATTGACTTAGCTGAATCTACTGAAGATTCAAGTAAAAAAGCAGACTCACTGCTTCTATTTTTCAACGCCGTATTAACACTTAGCCCGTGACCAATTTTATCAATTGTTATTAGCTTTACTTGCGCCTCTTCTTTATTATTTGACCAGGAACTTACTTGATAATCAGAAAACGTACGATTAACTTCTTTATTATTATTGGCTGTTAAATTAGCCCATTGCAACGCTAAACTCGTGGCATTTTTTGGATTAACCACCACATCTTCATTACCAGTAATGACCAGTAATCGAGGCCATTGATTAGCGGCTTTATTTAAAGCCTTTGCTAAAGCAACTAGTTCACTTGTTGATTGTGAAGGTCCATTTCTCATGCAAGATATAGCTTTAGCTAAATTATTGGCACAAGGGTATGGCAAACCCGCAACCACGGCGCCAGCAGAAAATAAATGGGGATAATGCACCAACAATGCACTGGCCATAGCGCCACCGGCCGACAAACCAGCAATATAAACATCGTTAACTTTTGTTTGTATTTTTAGTGTTTCAACCATGTTTTTAATCGACAGTACTTCACCTTGATTTTTAAGGCTATCTTGCTCAGAAAACCAATTAAAGCAGGCCTTAACGTTATTTTTTTGACTTTGCTGAGGAATAAGTAATGCAAAATCATGTTGTTTAGCAAGTTCAAAAAAACCACTTTGCATCGCTAATTTTTCACCATTTTGTACACAACCATGTAACAAAACCACAAGAGAACTATTGGTTTTTTCTGGTTGATAATAACTTGCGGTTAACTCACCTGGATTATCGCCAAAAGTTTCTAAAATTTGGAATTTTGCAAAAGATGAGGGGCTAATAATTAAAGAAAATAGACAATAAAGATAAACCTGAAATTTTAATGACATAATCAACAAACATTAAGTGAATAATGCTGAGATAATCTCTTAAACTCAAGATAGAAAGCAATGGTACTTTAGTCCCCTATACAGTTTACCTTTACGACTTTAACAAGGGTTGTAACATTTGCTCTAAGCCATTAAGTTTTACCTCATACATTAAAGCCAATTGCTGACCAAGTTTACCTTCTGGAAAACCTTTTGAATGGAACCACACTAGATAAGGCTCAGGTAACTGTAAAAGTTTTCTGCCTGAATATTTACCAAAAGGCATGGTTTGATTTATCGCTTCAATTAACAACTTTTGATCTTCTAACATAAAGGGATTTCTCTTTGGATATTGCGGGGAATAGTAACGTATTCAGCAGTCATTGACATAAAAATGTCACATATCGACATTATACTCTGCAAAAATTAAGTCTTTAACGCGATAGCTTAAATGCTTGTAAATGGAATTAGCGAAATTAACCTTTAGGAAATCAGTATGTCAATTATCCGCAAACGCAGTGCAGCCACAAAAGCCTATATTCCCAACAATGCTCGAGATAACCAATACATAATTGCCCAGTTTAATTTAACTGATGAGCTACTTAACAAACTTACCCCGCAATGGAAAAACCAAGCGTCACATAATTATTTGGCCCTGTATCAAAAATTATCACAAAATTTTTTCGATTTATGCCAACAATTTGAAATAGATAATGGCTTATTTATTGCCAACGATAAAATACCTCGAGTTCGATACAGCAATGAAATGCATCAGTGGCAAACTAATCAACAAATATTGTTTTATTACAATCCTAGTATCCATCAATTAACTAAAACTTTTTATGATGGTGAGGTAAGAGCTAAAAAAATAAACCTACTGTTTTTAGCTTCAGGAGAAGATATTCGATTAAATTCGGCAAGATTCCACGCAAAAACAAGTCAACTTTTAACGACATTTTTTAAGGATATTGACCTTGACTCATTAATGGTTAGATTAAGAGATCATCAACATATTACTTATGATCTATTCGCCAAACAAAAAGATTCATCAGAATCTGTTGCTCATAAACTTCGCCAAGTAAAAACTCGTTACGCCAGTCATCAAGTGAGTTTTCCTCAAGATCATAAAGAAATTACTTACACCGTTGTGACTATACCCGTGACTAATGCGTTACTAAACTTAGTAGATATTGACCCTCACTCGCCAGATCCATTTAACCCTCTGTATACCAAGATTACCGACGCGTTTACTGTGGCAAGTAAACACTTCAATTTAAATAACGGCACACTCATCGCCAATGGTTTAGTGCCTATAGTTCGACATAGCCACAATGAAAACATGGCAAAAGAAGGAGAACTTCAGATGTTAGGGTATAACCCTGAAAAGACTCAATGTGGCATGGTGAGTAAGTGGGATGCCAATCAATTAGTTGATCAAGTACAGGTTATTTTTGTTGCTCAACAGAATGAAAAACAGGAAGCTGGATATGCACGATTCCTTAATCATACTGAGCAAGCATTACGTCTAATGGTAACAGAATTAGAGCTGATACCTGAGAAGGATCAGATCACGGTACGTTTCCATCAGCACATTGCTTACAATATTTAACCTAAAGTAAAAGGCATTAAGTTCAATCTCAGGCTTACGACTACCCAGCATTACTTACAGTGCTGGGCGTTTTTGTAACTTACGTTGCAATGTCCTTCGGTGCATGGATAACTGTCTTGCAGTGGCTGAAATATTACCATCATTATACTTTAAAACCTGTTGAATATGCTGCCACTCGACTTGCTCGGCCGACAATGTTTGCTCTTTATCAATATTTTCATTTTCTACTCTACTCTCAGTTAATTTAGGCAGTTTAGTTAAGTCATTTACCTTACAGTTATTCAGTGCGGCGAGTAATGTTTTGCTATCAATAGGCTTACTTAAGTAGTCATCAGCACCTAGCTTAATAGCATCAACGGCAGTCGAAATGCTGGCATACCCGGTTAAGAGAATAATTCTCGACGAAGGCAATAACTTTCGCATCGGTGTTATTAAGCTCAAACCGCTTTCATTGTGTAGCTTCATATCCAATAAAATATAATCAGGGTGAAGTCGATGACAAGCTAACAAGGCTTCATTGGCGTTATCGATATGAGTACAGCGGTAGCCATTTTTTTCAAGCCGCCTGCTCAGTGTATTCGCGAAAGGTTGATCGTCTTCAACTAATAATAATTTCATTTTTATACCTTATTCTCTAGTGGCAAACTTAGGGTAACCAGTGCACCACCTGCTTGATGGTTAGTGAGCGCTAAATTACCACCTAGCCTTTCTAAACTTGCGTGACTCAAAAATACTGCCATACCTAACCCTTGCTCGCTTGCTACTGGCTTTACACCAAGTTCAGCTAATTTTGATAAAGTAAAACCCAAACCAAAATCACGAATTATCATTTGCCAAGAATCTTCAACTATTTGGCTGGTTAGCTCAATAATTAAACTGTTATTGGCCTTAGTTGCTCTGATCGCATTGTTCATCAAATTTAATATTGCAGGCAATAATGAAGCATCGGCTAGTACTTTTGCTTGTTCAAAATTGACTGAGTTAGTTTCTTGTTCACCTAGTTGGATGACTAACTTTATTTCAGGATAATTAAGCGACATGTGATCACTAATTTGTTGCATCACCGTTGTGCATAACATTGGCGTTATTAACTGATCTTTTAGATCAAAGGTCATTTGCCTAAAAGACTGTAGGCTCTCACGACAACGCTCAAGTTCCGTTAACATTTCACCAATAACAATATTGTCAGGTAATTCATCAGCAAGCTCGTCAGCTAACAGTTGCACAGTAGAAATTGGTGTTGCCAGTTGGTGAGTAACTTGAGCAGAGGCGACACCAAGGGCAATAACTTGCTCTTGTTTTAATAAGTTTTCTCGGTACGAGGCAATGGCAAGCTCACGTTGGTTTATGGCTCTAGCCATTTTACCAACCACTAATGCAACCACAGAGGTTGAGAATAAAAAGTTAATCCACATACCAATAAAGTGACCTTCCATATTGCCATGCATTACACTCATTGGCATAAGCCATAACAATATACTGTATGAACTAATCGCTAAACCAGCCACTAAAGCTAACAATAAAGGGGTTAAGGTTACTGCCGCAATAGCAATGGGGATCAATAACAAAGACACAAACGCATTGGTTGCACCACCACTAAAATAGAGCAATAAGGAAAGAAATAAGATGTCCGCACAAATTTGTACCAGCAAAGAAATTTTATCTGTTAACGTGTTTTTTTTATTATTTTTAGCAATACTTGAACGCCGGTAATAATAAAGACTAACCAGAGTAAATAATACTTCGACGCCAATGACAATAAAGAGAGGAGTCCAAGGAAGTTGGTATTGCAGCGCCAAATTAACAAACAATATCAACATTAGCTGTATTACTATGGCAACACTACGCAAAGCAAGTATAAGGTAAACTTGACTGACTCTTTTTAATAAAAACTGCATAAATTCACATTCTAAAATAACTTATCTTTATAGGGTCTATCTTATTTACAAATACTTCACATTAACAGCGTAAGAAACAGCTAATTGTCGTTAGTTTTACTTTTGATGATAAATATCAACAAAACATCTAGACATCTAAACGTCCATGAATTATTGTACACAACAATGACATCAAGATAACTCTAGGAGCTTCCAATGACAACTTACGTTTCTAACACCTCAAGCATTAATCAAATCACTTTAGCGGGTGGTTGTTTTTGGTGTATTGAAAGTGCTTTTAATAGCGTTCGAGGAATCATAAGTGCAGTTTCTGGTTATATGGGCGGGCATACTAACGGCCCGAGTTATAGAGACATTACTACTGGTCAAACAGGCCATGCAGAAGTAGTCCAGTTAACTTTTGATGAAAACCTAATATCTGTCAGAGAACTTTTTGAAATTTTCTTTGCCTTGCACGATCCTACTCAACTTAACCGTCAAGGTAATGATGTTGGCACCCAATATCGCTCAGCAGTGTTTTTTCATAATGACGCTCAAAAGTTATCAGCCGTTGAGATAATCAAAGAAATTGATCAAGACAAAATGTGGTCAAGCCCTGTTGTAACTGAAGTTACAGCGCAAAGTAGGTTTTATTCTGGTGAACAATTTCATCAAGACTACTTTAATAAAAACCCAGAAAATCCATATTGCCAAGCTATTATTTCACCTAAGATGGCAAAATTTAAGCAAACCTTTGTTAATAAATTAAAGTAACAACAGGCAATAACCAGCCTTTAAAATGATGGCTAGTGAAGCTAAATTAATTAAATTTACCCTCATATGAATACAAATAGCGTAAACACGTGTCCTATTGGTCAATAATTACCTTTTTAATTAGCCTTAGGACATTTATGCGTATAATTTTTTTACTGGTGTCATACCTTATTTCAACAGCTCTATCGGCAACTCAAATTGCTGAATCAGAAAATCACATCAGTCCATTGCTTAATGGTCAACAAATCCCTTCGGTAATAACCACCACAGCAAACAATCAAAAAGTTGATTTATTATCGCTAATCAAAAACAAAAAAACAGTATTATTCTTTTATCGAGGTGGTTGGTGTCCGTTTTGCAATACCCAAATGGGGCAACTAAAAGCGATTGAAAATGAGTTAACACAGCTAGGTTTTCAATTGATAGGTATTTCAACAGACTCTGTTACCGATTTAAGAGAAAGCATTAAAGATAAAAATCTTAACTATCAATTGGTTTCTGATTATCACTCAAAGATTAGTGAAAAATTTGGCTTAGCTTTTTTTGCTTCACAAAAAGTAACTGACAGGTATTTGGCTAAGATGCGTTTAAGCAATCCTCTACAAAATAACGAAGCTGGTGATCCGCGCCTAGTTTTACCAGCGCCAGCTATTTATGTAGTGGATGATAATGGCTTAGTTCAATTTAGTTATGTCAATATTAATTACAAAGTACGATTGGATGAGCAGTTGTTATTGCTGGCTGCAAAATTGGTTAAATAGTATTAACTTTTAAAAATGATTAAGGAGCGTTGTTTTCCTTAATCATAAATATCTGTGAGATATACTCTACTGCTAAAAGCAAATCGATTTGAATTAGTTATAACGTAGTATCAATCAATACTTCACCAGTTGTTCAATCATAAAAGGTTGAAATTTAGGTTGTGCCACAAAAGCATAAGTACAGGAGTTATTGCTATACATTACTTGAAAATCTTCCGTTGAATTTGTAGTAACAGTAGGGGGTTGGTGTCTAAAACAGCCTACCAAACCGATATGCAACCAGCTATATTACCAAGTTCAGTACGCTACTTTAACCTCTTAGTTTTCCATCAAATTAAGGTAAGTCGCTTGCTTAACTACCTTGGCTTAACAAAGACCACACTACTTAAACCTGGCACTGTAAAACCTTCATCATTAGCCAAGCTTTCCTTTACCTGCTCATCACCTCCACTTTGTTGCATTGGGTGTAGTTGATAACCACTTACCCTTGCGTAGTTAAATGTTTGTGTCTGTTTAGCAGTATTAAATAACACTATAATACTTTGATAATTTTCATCAACAGCTGTCCCTTTAGTATCATCTAACTTCATGGCTATCAGCCCGGTTTGATGACGCTTATTTTTATCCGAGGTATTAAGAAAACTCACTTTATTAATAATGGCACGTTCACTGGTTAACCTAAATAATGGTGAACTCATCCGTATAGCCAACATGTCACTAAAAACTTGGCTGCTATACTGGATATGTTCAGCACTTACTTTGTCTCGACCTTGATGCCCTGCCATCACTTTCTGTATTAACGGCCAGTTGTCTTTATCTTTAGCTGCCGGCGGTAAACCTACGTTATAAAAGTTATTTTGCTTGGTAAAATCAACACGATTAAACCAATCACTGTAATCATAGCTATCACGTAAAAATGATTTAGATCGCATAAACTCTGAGCCCATGTGCAAAAACGGTATACCTTGGGCAAATAAGGTAAACGACAAACTTTGCACATGCATGCGAACACGGTTTTGTGTCGAAACATCAAAAGCTAATCGGTATTGGCTGTTATCCCAAAGCGTTTGGTTGTCGTGTTTAGAAACATAATTAATGCTATCGGCCGGATCTAACGCATAACCTGTTGGTTGGTCACCATAAGGAATGTCTTTGCCAAGCACTCTTTTACCTTCGGCGTTGATTATTGAGAAATTAGCAAGGTTACCTGCCAAACCAATGCGCAATTGTGCCATTTTCAAATCATAATCAGCTTGGCTTTGTTCTTCTGTTAACACTTCATTAGGGGATGTTAATAAACCATTGCCGATACCTTGACCACTGCGAGTATTGTTACCTCCACCACGCACTGCATCGCGTAACCGGTCAGAAAAAGTGCCTATTTCACTACCACCCAGCTCTAACTGACTTGCTTGTACAAATTGACTGTTATTAGCAACTTCACCAAAATTCCAACCCTCACCGTAAAAATACGTATCGCTATCAACTGCACGCACTGCTTCTCTAGCGTCAAGCACAGCTTGTTTGGGCTGGTGCCCCATTAAGTCAAAACGAAAGCCATCAATTTTATAATCTCTTGCCCAAACCACTAAAGAGTCGGTCATCAACTTTGCCATCATTACCCGTTCTGTTGCGGTATTATCACAACAAGTTGACTGTTCAATTGCGCCAGTAATGGGATGTAATCGATGGTAATAATTCGGCACAATTTTATCTAATACCGACTTTTCTTCTAAGCCTGATTGATAGGTATGATTGTAAACCACATCCATTATTACCCGAAAACCTAAACCATGAAGACTTTGCACCATTTGTCTAAATTCAACTAAACGCGCCCTACCTTGAGGGTTAAGAGCGTAACTTCCTTCAGGGACAGTGTAGTGATAAGGATCATATCCCCAATTAAAATTATCTAATTCTCTAAGCTCACTCACCAACTGCTGGGCTTGCTCTCCTTGAGGGGCGAAACTTTTCAGTACTGATTTTAATGATTGCTCAGCACTAATTACCGAGTCAACTCTACACACCGTTGTTGCTGGCGCTAATGTACAAACTTTTGCCATATTGTCGTTAATATCAATCGCTTGGCTGCTTTCTTCATTCACGGTAGCAATATCAAAAGTTGGCAATAAATGAATGGTATTTAAACCGGATTTTCTTAATTCTTTTAAGTGCTTAATTCCGTCTGAGCTTTGTTCACTAAAGGCTTGGTATTTACCTCGAAAGCTTGCATCTGACAACCCCGAATCTATCGAGCTAAAATCACGAATATGGGTTTCGTAAAGTACCAAGTCTTCTACATTTTTCACTTGAGGAATAGTATGAGTTTGCCAGTTTTCAGGCTGTGTAGCCTTGTCGTTTAGATCAACAACCTGGGAGTATTGGCTATTAACTGACAAACTTAGTGAATAGGGATCTGTGGTGATCAATGTTTCAATTTGTTGTGAAGCAGGATGATAAACCGTCACTCTGTATTGATAATAACTGTTCCTCCATGAAGGAGTCGTTTGTAAAGACCAAACACCTGAACTGGCATCCTCAGTCATCACCATGCTTGTTGCTGGTGCGAAAACAGAACCAGAGTCAGGACTATCATCTATTACCTGCTCTTCATTAAATAACAGTAACTCTACTTTTTGTGCCGTTGGCGCCCACAACTTAAAACTAATACCTTGTTGCGTAATACTAGCCCCTAAGTCGCTCACTTCATCAGCATCTTGTTTATTAGCCGTATAAAGTTCATCAATAATAATACCGGTTTGCAGGTAAGATAATTCCTGTGCTTGCTGATGATCATCAACAGCCACCACCATCAGCTTTTGCTTTAGTAATTGCTTCGATTGAGCTTTGCTGATCTGAAGCTTATACGCATGGAAATGACTTAAATGCGGAAACTTGTCCTTAACATTTTGGCTTAACGCTGTTTTATTCAGGGTTATTGCATTTAAAGACTGCGACGGTTTCGCACTTACTAAAACATAGTCAAGTTGTGTAGGGGAGTTAGGCAGTAAAATTAATTGCGGTGATAACCAATGAGCAGCACTATTGCTGGGCAAATTGGCAAGTTGCTTTACAGTAAACTGCCCTTTATCAAGCATAACCTTGTCTAATTTCGCTTTATTCTGCATGTCATCATTACAAGAAAACAGTAATGAAGTTGCACAAAGCAACACAATACTTAACGTGAATGTGTGTCTAAATGGCTTAATTGTTTGCATAATAAATCCAATGAATTAGTTTTTTCGATACCGTTAAAAGTAATTTACTGGGTAACGAACCATTTAAACAGCAGCTTTGCATTTTTGCATACGTATTCAGTTATTTACTATGTAACCTAAACTCGGAATAAGCAGCACTTGCTCGATATTCACCTTTATCCGATTCCCTGCGTTAAAACCTCAATAAATAGCCAGCTATTCATAAACGTTTTGCCTTGATAATCGAATAAATTGAAACATTGATTGAGTAACTCATGCTGTTAGATGAATTATTAAGCACTTCAGTTTAACTAAATGATTGATTTTTATTAAACATCAAGCACTCATCATCCCGAACTCAGGATATGTAATGAACTACATTTTTGCGAGTTTAAATCAATATCACTCTTTGATAATTGAATAGCTGGGGACTTTCATAAATGACAATAAGAGGCAACAAAATAGTTAAGAAAAAAAACAACCAACTGATTTTTCTGTTAAATAGCTTTAAGGGGAAATTTATTGGGCAAAATTGTGATGTTTAAAAAAAACATCATAAATAACTTTATCAACTTCCGTTCCATAACAACGTGTATGCTTAAATTCGCCATCGTCCTCATAAACACTTGAATTATAGATGATATATTTAATGGCACTCTTCCCTTGCACTCTTGCTGGGTAATTTTTTAATTTATCTAAACGGCCTAAGCGCATCATCATGTCGGACAAACAATCGTCATCCATCTGAAACTCCGAAACATGATGACCAACATATTCACTTTTGGTATACCCTAATACTTCAAGCTCACACATATTTGCATAAATAATTATGCCTTCAGGTGATACTGCATGGATACCTATTGATGAGTTATCAATAAATTGTTCTGGACTTTCAGTAAACATAAATCATCTAGCGCCTTAAAATATAATGGTTGTTGTAGAGTAACAACCCATTGGTTTTTATTACACTCCAAAGTTGAAACTAAATGTTATTTGCGAGTTTCATCAATTACGTCACTTGGATATGTTGCTATTGAATATGTTGCGTAATCATGAACAGCTCTGCGCTCTCGATTAAAAATTATGGCAATCATCGAATACCCGCCTAAAAGAAGTTTCACAACCGATCTTACCAGTGAAATGTGAAGCGGTATTCTTCGACGAGTAGCGCGCTCTCTAATTCTGAAGCGGAATATTAATTGTCCTAGTGTACAGAAATAGGTGGTTAAAACTGAATCGTACAAGAAAAGCGCAAGTAGCAGAATACCAAATTGAACTGAATCCCCAGCTGATTGGGGTAATAAATTGACCGCAATATAATACGCGCAGAAAAAAACGAAAATATAATCAACTAAGGTTCCAAAGTACCTTTGAAACAAATTAGGAAATTTAGAGATATTATCATTAGCACTTTTCCTTTCCGTTTTTTCTTGGTTAATTCCTGAAATATTTTCATTAAAACTTGGTTCAATCCTATTCATATTCAATACCTCCCTTTGATAAACTAATATACCAACGTCACATTAAACAGTGATAGCAGTTGGCTAAAATAGTGGCTGGATATAACAATGAGAAACGAACGCAGCCAACTGTAATTTTAATCTTACCCCGTTTATGGGCCTTGTTGTATTTTTTGTTCATTGTTAGAGAGTAGCAGCGCAACTAAAAGTGTTGGAACGGCTGCATACATTAAAGGAGCTACAGCAAAACTTAAAAACATCAATATATATGTTAAAAATAAAACTATTGGCAGGGCAAAGTAAAATAAGTTTTGTTTAGTGAAAAAGGTGAATGCTTTGAGTACCACAAGCATAATAATTAATGATACAGCAGCTGATAAAAAGACGGTTAGTATATTTGAATAATATGAAACCACAAACTCATTATATGGCTGAAAGAATTCATTCACTGGCATAGCCGCAACAGCACCAATTAACCAAACAAATATATAGGCAAAAGAGCAGCCTAATAGAAATGAAATTATATTTTTATGCACATTAGTCATAATAGACTGCTTCCTTGTGAAAAATATAACGCTACCTTAGCGTTAGAATATATTACGACTGAACAAAAGACATAATATGTCATAACGATAACTTGCGTGACATATTATGTCAACAGATGATTGATACGCTATAATTTGTAAAAAATATAATGTATTTTAAACAGAGACTGCACACTGACTAAACCGTTACCCAAACTTCAGACAATCCACTTTATTTTATACGGGTTTAACAGCATAGGCGACCTTTAACCAGTGGAAGTTATAGGAATTTTACCATACTAATAATTAGCATTTAGTGGAGAAATAAGAAGCACTCTATAGTAAGTGAAAGCTGTCAAAATCACTAAACAATGCTGAACAAAGTAATAGTTCCTTAAATGTCATTAATAAGTATCTACAGAGTACTCTAAACAATAAAGTTTACGTTTGTGATTAGTAAAATATTAATTCACTTCCAGCAAAAGTATAAAAATAATAAATACATTACCTTTAATCGCTACTGTCCGTTTAGGTGCCCCTTATTTTATAACCCCCGCTCAACCAGTGCTTTTTTATGTCCATTTAGTTCTTTAATTTCAATAAATTACAATTTTAGAATTATTTTTTATAAATTTCTGCGACGTTTTTCTGATTCAGATAGTCTTATTTGATAAAGAATATATTTGAGAAATGATTGCTAGTAGGTGAAAACTGATTATAAAACGTTATTACCCCCTTCTTATCAATTGAAAATTAAAATGAACTAATTAACTGCTTAGCTACTACACCCTTTAGCTGTTTACTAATGAATACCATTTATTAATGGTTTGGAGATTTTCGTGCTTAAATTTTATCTAATTGGTCTACTTTCATTCTACTTTTTGCCTTTTCGAGCAGATGCAATTAATGACAACCGTACTAGCTTTTGTAAACGAGATTGCACAATGGAATATAATTTTTTTAGAAAATATTCACAACAAGGCTCTTCATTAGCCACATACTCTATGGCAATTATGAATTTCAAAGGCCATGGAAGAGAGAAAAACATTCCTTTAGCAAATAGACAGCTATTAAAAGCAGCTAGATATGGCGAACCAGCAGCAATGTATCAATTAGCCTATAATTATTTATATGGATTGCACCGAAAGCGAGATTTAGAAAAAGCTCACCTTTGGTTCAGTAGACTAGATAAATTTAAAACCTTAGATTCAAAACGTTTTTCTACACTATTGAATCGAATTTTAAGTAATGAACATACTAATACTTACACTTCTGTTGAGTCCGTTTTCAATAAAATTAAAGTCATTGAAGTAGAACAGCCTATTTTTCATGTAAAAGAAAGCAGCACAAATATCGAACGTATTACCATTTCTCTAGAATTTTCTTGGAGCTTTGTTTTGTATAATGCAAAACTACAGACTTGTTATATCAATTGTACAGTAGGTGCCTCTCATGCATTAATACCTTTAATTCGAGTTGTTAATGAACAAGAAATATTAAAAGAATTAGAGAGTATTTAGTAATTATGAATTTATTATTCCAATCAATAACACTTATAAAAACTGCTCTTTTTCCTTTGTTACTTATTTTATCAGTAACTTCCTGTCAATCGACACCAAAAGAGAATTTAGCTAATATTGAAAATCAATACTCTGTTTATAAAGGTTTTAAAATATACTCAGCAATTTTCTCTTTTGCTGAAGTCCCCAAGGGAGTACAAACCATTAAAGTCAATATACTTAGAACCCCTTTATCGGAATCTAAAGAAGTTATGCAAAGTTTTCATGAAGTAGATGCAAAATTGAATTCAAAAAGATCTTACCGTGTCATTAGTGTGATTGAAGATGAAGTGTTAATGGTATGGCTAATTGACAGTACTAATATGGAAGTTATATCTACAATTTCTACAACACAATTGGTGTTTGAAAAAGTATTTACCTTAAAGGAAGTTTTTCAAGACCCCAAAAGACGTATACGTATAGTTTTGAATAATACGCTTGAGGAAATTCAGCATATTCATAAAATTAATAAAAGAATACCACGTTATAACTAACTCTGGCAGATAAGCTCACTGAGAAGCAAATAACAATAGATTAAATAAGCGCCAAAGGGGAGAAAAAACCAACTACTCTGTCCTAGTTTAACTGCTTATTATAGGACATTATTGATTACTAAAATGTTCTTTTTTCTCTAATGTAAACACCCACCACTTTTAGCTTCTCCGCCTTCCATTTAGCGGACAGCAGATATAAAGACATCAATGGCATACGGATCATGATGTTGGCTGATTATCTTACAAAGATTGTTATATATTTTATACGGATATCTCCCCACCAATTCATAGGGTTCATTTATTTCCAGTAAAATAAAGTCTTTTATAGTGGCTTTACCAACATTGGGGATTTTTTGAAATTGCTTTATTTCATTACGAGCCATGCAATTAATTTAAGTGCCTTACGCTCTAATAATGGGCAAAAAATTATTGGTTAAATTTGTTAAATTTGTTAAAGAAAGCTAAACCCAACCAATTATTACGTGTCCTTGTCGATTTTATTGATATGTTTACTACAATTCTTGGCTATCAATTTCCACTAACTCGTGCTGCCCAGGAATTATGCTACCAAGCGTAAATACAATAAATAATACTAACAGAAACACTATAGGGCTAAAAAGGATCGAACTTTCTTTTATTGGATAAAAAAAAGCTGTCAATGCTCCTACTGTACCTGCAACATAGCCATGTCTAGAAGTAAATTGATGTATAGAACCACACTTAATACAGCGGTATTTAGTCCACTTAAAAGCGGTTAAAAACCAACTGAGAGATATTTGCTTAGAACAATTTTTACATTGAGGAAGCATAGAAAAGACTCCTTTCTTTATTTGTAAATTTTACGTTTAGTGCTCTTGTCTGAATCACTTCCCCACAAAAGAAGTTTTTGGAGAATAGGTGTAATAAATCTATTTCCTTTTACTCCATAGGCAAAAAATAATGTGCCTGACAATAAACCTATTAAGGCAAAAATATAATCTGACAGGCCTAGTTTTTGAAAAATTAACCCATAACTGAAAAATAAAATAAAAAGTAAACCTAGAACAAAACCCAAAGTACGCATCACTTAATAAGACTCCTCACTATAGTTATTATTACTTTATAGACGCAATAAACGATTAAATATTAGCTGATTAAAATTGTAACTGGAGTATACGCAGCCAGCTGCTGCGTATCCGATTTTAAATTCACTTGTAAATTACTTTACAACACTAGCTCCAAAAGCCAACGGGTAACAAGAGCCCTGAGGGGTAAATGGCAATAATAAAGCTCGATTGAGTGCTATGTCATTAACATTCAATTTCATAGACTTACTCACAGTTGATGACCAAGAGTTTCTTTTTTGAGAATATGAAACATACTCATCTTCAAACCCCAAGGAAATAGCTTTAGCTAATACTTCATTTACCTGTTGCTCGGTTTTACAGTCTATTGTGTAGCTGACCCAGTGCTCTTTATTAACATCAGAACCTCTTAATACAAGAGCATCAATTAAACCAAAATCAGCTTTGCTATAATCAAACTCTTTAGGTTTAGTTGTACAACCAACAATGAGGATAGATATAAATGATAATGTAATGAATTTACGCATCAACTCTCCGTGTATTTCTGTTAACAGGCAAGTAATAGTTGGTTAAAGTAAGCGACGAAGGAGCATTTTTGTCCTTAGCTTGTTAGCTTGATTTTAGGCTACTAAAAATATAACTAAAAGTTTCTATAGAAATATATCCATTTTCTCTATGTTTTTTTAATTTCTTTTCACTAATTTTATTTGGAAATACTTTTGATGGATCATCGCTAACATCAGAAGTAAAAAAAACTTTATAATAAGTGAATTTTCCTTTCTTGTATTCATTGATTAAAGTGAAGTGAGTCTTTTGTAAATCAGTTCCAATTTCCACAGCTGCTTCAACAATAACTAAAGAACCTCCGACAGCACTACCACCAGTAATATCTACTTCTAAAAGAGTATAATTAGTACCTCTTTCTATTTCTTTAATAATTGCTGTAGAGTTGTTCTGTTCGTAGGACTTAAAGTAGAGGGGTTTGTCAGCAGCACATGAACTTACTGATAATAATAGATATAAAATAAATAAATATTTCATGCAATCATCCTTGATCAGACTAACGCCCACAATAATGGACAAATAACAGTTGGTTAAAATAAGCGACGAAGGAGCAAAAAACAACTGTTTTTTGTCCTGTTTTAATGACTTGTTAAGTTTCGTCGCTTATACTAGCCTTAATTAAAGACCACTTTAACGTACCGAGTAAAGCATGACAACTAGAATATTAACTGAAGCAGCTGCAAGTATTAGTGAGCTTAAAGCAAACCCTATGAAGGTCGCATTGAGTGCTCACGGAGAAGCTATTGCGGTATTAAATAGAAATGAACCTGCATTTTATTGCATACCAGCAGAGACTTATGAGTTTATGATGGATCATATTGAAGATTTAGAGTTACTTGCAATTGTTGAACAACGCAAAAACGAAGCAAGCATAAAGGTTAGTTTAAATGACCTATGATTTAGAATTTAAAAAGTCTGCACTTAAAGAGTGGAAAAAGTTAGGTGCGACAATTCAATCACAGTTTAAGAAAAAATTAACCAATGTTTTAAGTAACCCACATATTGAAAGCGCTAAGCTCTCCGCCGGTAACAAATTATATAAAATTAAGCTTAGACAAGTTGGTTATCGGTTAGTTTACGAAGTAAATGATACTGTAGTTACGGTTACCGTGATCTCGGTTGGAAAACGCGATAAAGGAAAAGTATATAAGGCTGCAATGGAACGCATCAACTAGAGAAGCTTAACGCCGTTTTAAGCGGCAATAAAATAGTTGGTTATAATGGCGACGAAGGAGCAAAACCAACTGCTTTTTGTCCGAATTGAAAACCCTTGTTATGTTTTGATTACTATGACATTCCAATTACCCAAGGCATAGCAACACCGAAAGTTACTGATAGAACTCCGAGTATGAATTTTATGTGATTCATTGAACTACATTTCGAGTACATAAAGACACCTGTAAAAAAAGCAAACACTGACCACATAATAGAGCCCATAAAATATGTGTGAAGAGCACCTTGATTCATCGAGGTTGTATAAGCAGGTCCAGCAATAAAATTTAAAAGAATTGTAATAAGTAAACCTAAAACAGGTAAGAAACTTAACATAAAGATTCTTTTATTGATCAAAGATTTATTCATATGCGCATCCATTCATTAAAAACTTAACGCCTCACTAAAAGGCAATAAAATAGTCGGCTAAAATAAGCGACGAAGGAGCAAAAGCCAACAGTTTTTTGTCCTTTTAAGTGACTTGTTAGGCGCTGATTGGCAACCCGCTAGACCACCCATTAGCCATACCTACAACTGCATTTTGATAATTTGTATTTTTACTCTCAATATTCCTGTGTTTACAGAACTCTTCATTATTATTAAAAATGGATGACGCTAGCTGACGACCACCGAATGTTATTCCTGCTGTTTTAGATTTTCTTAACTCAGTAAAGAGCTTAAAAGCCTTACTTATATCATTAGGACTCTCTTTCAAGCAATTTGTTAAATGCCATGCATCCTCTAAAGCCTGACATGCTCCCTGACCAGATGTTGGTAAAGGTGAATGGGCAGAATCCCCTAATAAAATAAGATTGTTTTTATGCCATAAGTTAATTGGATCGTGATCATGCACATAAATTTTATTAATGCTGGATTGGGGAGTTCCATTTATGACTTTAGTAATAATGTCTGGCCAGTCTCTAAATATTGAATTGAGCTCACTATTGTATTTAGCAGGGTTGAGTTCAGCGATATTTTTAGAAGTAGCACCACCCGCCCAGTACGCTTTTGTTTGCGATACTGGCACAATACCGAACCGCTCACCGACTCCCCAATAATCAGATACTGAAAGTTCAGTGAAATTCATAGATTCATCTTCAATAACACCAACCCAATTAATAAAACCTTGATAGATTGGCGAATTATTACCGTTCACGTATTTTCTAGCTAATGATTTCATGCGGCCATCAGCACCAATGATAATATCCGGTTGGATTACTTTACTATTACTAAATTGAACTTCAGTATTTGTATTTTCATTTGAGATTTTAATAACCTCGTGGTCGTAATGAATATTGATATTTAACTCAACGGTACGTTGAATCAAAATTTTCATAAGATCTTTACGAATAATGGAATAACTAGGGTACTTCATTAATCGATTCAGCTCATTAATATCAAGTGAACCTATAGGCTCACCAGTATTAGTGAAACGATTCATAAACTTAATTGAACCTGAAACGTTTGATATTTTGTCCAAAACACCAAGTTGTTCAAGTATAAAAGAGGCATTAGGCCAGCAGACAATACCAGCTCCTATTTCTGAGGGGTTACTATGACGCTCATAGACAGATACATCGAACCCTTCTTGCTTTAATGCAATCGCAGTACTTAATCCTCCAATACCTCCACCTAAAATACCAATATTCAAATGTGACTCCTTGTCCTGACTAAGCGCCTAACAGCATATTATGGAAACTTCTCAGTAATATCCAATATAGCATTAAATGCAATTATCCATAAGATCAATCAATTATAAGTGTAATGACTCAGCTTATAATTGTTACTATGACTTCTCAGTAATATGACAAAAAC
>Ga0209707_1000104_pt1 | contig 55304 bp, 47 predicted proteins | sample EN4Hudsemesocosm_FD_184630 | JGI IMG/M metagenome (GOLD analysis project Ga0209707, IMG submission 184630) | Methane-oxidizing microbial communities from mesocosms in the Hudson Canyon - EN4B Hudson Canyon (SPAdes) (version 2) | ecosystem: Environmental > Aquatic > Marine > Cold seeps | place... | reverse complement strand
TCGCCATTTAAAGTGGTACGCGAGCTGGGTTTAGAACGTCGTGAGACAGTTCGGTCCCTATCTGCCGTGGGCGTTTGAGAATTGAAGAGGGCTGCTCCTAGTACGAGAGGACCGGAGTGGACGAACCCCTGGTGTTCGGGTTGTTATGCCAATAGCATTGCCCGGTAGCTACGTTCGGAACTGATAACCGCTGAAAGCATCTAAGCGGGAAACAGGCTTTGAGATGAGTTCTCACTGGAGCTTTAAGCTCCCTAAAGGGTCGTTGGAGACTACAACGTTGATAGGTCAGGTGTGTAAGGACTGCGAGGTCTTGAGCTAACTGATACTAATTACCCGTGAGGCTTAACCATACAACACCTAAGTGGTTTTAGACTGCGAAGTGTGTATGTTGAGACTGGCATTAGAATAATCACGCACAAAAATGAATTGAATAAGAAACTTTTGTTTTATATCCCTCTTAATTGAGACCGCTTTCTTAGATTGTACCTTTTTTGTTTAGCGACAATAGCGACATAGTCCCACCTGATCCCATTCCGAACTCAGAAGTGAAATGTGTTAGCGCCGATGGTAGTGTGGGAGTTCCCATGTGAGAGTAGGACATTGCTAAACTTCTCTTTAGAGAAGCCCGATACGAAAGTATCGGGCTTTTTGCTTTGCGCGATAAAATTATGTAGCCTAGCACCCTTATTCCAAACTTCTAAGTTACAAGTGTTAGCGTTGGAGGAAGATAGGGTGTGGGAGTTGTTCTCTCATATGTGAGAGCAGGATATTATTAAACTACTCTTTAAGTGTTTCTTTAGCATCCATGGTAACTCGACATTAGTGATTCTATTCAGTCAATAGCCCGTTTCGAAAGATACAGTCTTTTTGCTGTCTGGTTTAAAATAATAACACAATCGATTTACGCCGAATAAGTAAGCGCGATGGTAGTTTGACTTATTTAAAAAGCAGTCCATGTAAGAGTAGGCATTGTTAAACTTTTTGTAGAATAGCTAGGGGAATTAGAGTTAGCTATAAAATTTAAGTGATGTAGGGGCTTTGTCATCCTAATCACATTTGAAATAAGGTTAACTCAAGTCCTATCGTTACTTAGTAGTATTATGCTGTACAGGCAGCGTCGTGAATCAATATTAGTAAAGTTCGTAACTCTTATGGTTTATGAATTGATAGTCGTAAAAGAAAATGCACTCAACTACTATTTTTATTAAACTTTTGTTTTAAGCGCTGACGATATTTATCTTTTGCTAATTTTTGTAAATCTTCAACCTGATCACTCTCATCGACTATTTCACGACCTAAAAAAGTTTCAATGGCATCTTCAAGTGAAACGACGCCAGCAGTTTGACCAAAATGGTCCTCCACTATAAAAATGTGGTCATTACGTTTAATAAATAGATCTAATAAATTTAATACGGGTAAGCTCTCTGAAACCCTCCAAATAGGAGTGGCGATTTCAGATAACATTTGTTTGCCTTGACCTTGTATCTCACGTTCATATAGATGTGTTTTGATCACAACACCAGTAATTTTATCTATTATATCATCGTATATTGGGATACGAGTAAAGTTTGCTGTCCTTACATTGGCAATGGCTTCACTAATAGTAACCTCTTTTGATAAAGCATGAACAACACTCCGTGGCGTTAATATATCTTTGGTTTTCACATCTCTTAATTTTAATATGTTTTCTACTAACTTGCTTTCCTGATTATCTAATGTGCCACCTTTATGGCTAAGTGCAGCTACGGTAAGTAATTCTTCTCTGGTGATAACATCTGGATTCCCATGTGTGAACATCCGGGTAAGTAACGATGAGAACCATACAAAGGGATAAACTAGCTTCACTAAAATAGAAATAATGTATGCAGATGGGATGGCTAAGGTACGCCAAAAAGTTGCACCCAGTGTTTTAGGTATTATCTCGGAAAAATATAAAATAGCTAAAGTTAATAAAAATGCAATCAATGTTTCTTTTTGCTCACCAAAGACTCGAATAGCCTGGGCACCAACACCAGCCGCTCCCATAGTGTGAGCAAAGGTATTTAGAATCAAAATACTTGAAATTGAGTGGTCAAGTTTTTCTCTAACTTTAGATAAGTTTTTTGCTCCTTTGTCATTAGCTTCAAGTTTTTGTGCGACAAAAGTAGGTGTTACAGATAACAATACAGCTTCTAAAATTGAGCATAAGAAAGATACACCAATAGCAATTACAAGATAGGTAACTAGTAGGGTCATGTTCTGGTCTTTATTTCCTTAGTTAAAACACAATAGTAGCTTAACATTAAACGGTAAATTTCTGCCATATTAACAGTTGAATTCATTATATTGCTATCTTAGTATAGGTGATTAACTCATATCCGCAGCATTCCAATAGCATTATTCCACACCCATATAGGAACAATTGAACGAGCTAGATTCTTTGATATCAATAGAAATATTGTTGTAATTTCTTGGGGAATTTAATTACAAAAGGTTTATGTTGATAATTTGTCTATGAACGATAACTAGTTGGGAGTATAAAAAAAGCAGCTCGAAAGCTGCTTTTTTGATTTTAACGTTTTCAGACTGTTACGGTCTGAAGAGATTTGGTGGGCGGGGGACAACTGAATCGAGTGGTAGTGATTTAATATTGTTCGGTATTATGTTTTCTTTGTGTTGTTGAACCCCTTAAGAGTTCATGTCATCCTGATTAGGGAACCATACGGCAGTATTGTTTTTCTAACTCGGTTAGATTGTTATTACATTAAATGACTATATTTTTCACCAAACAAACTGTCTAATTGAGTAGCGAAAAGTACAGTGTATTTTTTTCCAGTAAGGATATTTTTGTTCTTTCTTTTTTATATTTATCATTGCTCATGTATTTTGGTTTAGGCCACCATTCACAACTATCAAGTAAGTTATTTCTATTAGGCCAATCAGATCCCCATAGCACTTCTCTTAGTTTTCTTATACGTCTGCCAAGTCTTTCCATAGGTCGTTCGCTTTGGCTAGCGTAATGTAAACCAGTACATTGCCTACATCCATACGTTTTTTTGAGCGCATAAAGGTTTGACGCTGCTTTTGCCAGTAAAGGGCAGGTTATGTATAGTTTATTACTTGCGCTGCGGTTATCTAGCTTTAAAGCTATATAATGGGGTTTGTCATTTATGGTAAAGGTAACATAACGAATGCCATTCTTATTTTCTGACAGTTTTATTTTTTTGTGTTCCTCACTTAGGTACTCCGAATTTATGGAGTAGTTACCTACTGGCACTTTAAGTAAAGGCTTACATACATTGGTATGGATGTGGTGATATTCACTAGTATAAGCCCTTGTTTGTTTTCTACCGTAGTGGTGGCCTTTAGGCATTGTCATTCACTCCGAAAAACTAAATAGAAAATATATTATCTTCGCCAGATTCCCTACGTGCTGTAATAACGCCAACTTGTTTGATGGGCGCACAAACAAAAGGCATAAGTTTAGTTAAGACGTTTAGCCTTTGAACAGGGTCTTTAATTTCGGCTAATATGCTTGGTAAGTTGGTTAACTCATCTTGTATGGTTTTGTTGATTAAATGCCTAATATCGCCAGCCATGTATTTAGTGGTCGGTGTTTTGTAAGCTGCTGTCATGTTAGTAATCTAGGCTGTAATAATATTATTACAGTATGTCATTTTTATCTTGTGCGAAAAACAGGCTTAACTTAGTACTGTTTATAGGTGCTTATAAGGAGGCGTTGTTCTAAGTTAGGTTTGATTTAGTTTATCTACACAGTGTTACTTATACCAATAAACAGCAGTATCATAATTGGTGATTTATTTGTCTGCCTTTGTAATTCAATTCCATTAATAATGGTGCTTGATGTGAGGGATTAGGCTGGAATGTATCTGTTAAATAAATGTAATAAATACAGTTGATTACGAACGAGATAGTGTCAGACTATTTTACAGCTTTATAATTAATGCAATATTCGTTTTTACTATCAGACTGTAATAAAAGACTTTATTCAGATCGGTATACTTATTGCTCTATCAGGAATACTTATAAAAATAATACTTTCTATTCCAAAGGAAAATAAAATGAATATAAAAATGTTAAAAGCGGCTGTTGCTGGTTTGGTTTTATGCGTTAGTGGTTTTGCTAATGCTGGGCTGATTGTGGGTGATGTATATTTTGATAATGACGGTATATCATGGGAGTATGTAGGATCATTTCAGGTAAATGATGGTCCTGATTATTGGCTTGAGCTCGAACAAGTAATGTTTAATGGGCTTGACGCAGCAGAGGAGGTCTTTGGTGCTTTAGCTAATAATATGCTCTATGCAATAAGTACTGTAGACAATGGGTTAGTAAACCATTTAGCAAACTATGATGGTTGGGGACAAAGTAATCATGTTTTTTCTGAAGACATAGTTGTCGATATTAATGGAAATGGTGCATATAACTATGAAGGTCAGGGACAAGGAGACTGGTCAGCTTATATAATGGATCATAACAACACTAATGTTAACTATGTATTTCAATCTACATCCGTACCTGAACCATCTACCCTTGCTATCTTCGCATTAGGTATTATGGGTTTAGCATCACGTAGATTTAAAAAACAGTAAGCTATCCTGTTTAATACTCTTACATTCAAGTAATGAGTAAGACATTAAGCACCATTCATTGGTGCTTTTTATTGCCTGAAGAACGTTCACTCACTTCTTACGCTTTCTATATTACTTTCTATTTGCGCTTTTATCTCTTCAGGGTGAATTAAATAAGGCAATTAAACCCATGAACCATGGGCATATAAATATATTGTGCTGTAGTTAAATATCCTACCTAGCAAGGTACTTACTATTTCAATATTCTCTACGGTTTTAAGCTGAAGCTTATCTAGTCGATGAGTAAAAATTCCTGTTCTAGATTGAACCTCATTTTCGGATATTGTAACCACTACCAAATACGGTAAAACAATAATATGTGCACCTTTTAATACATACAAAGTTGGCAGTAATAATAAACTGTAAACAGTTTCAGATTGGTATTTATCGCCCAGTAAAAATTCACCAAGTAAATTAAATGATAGGTATGAAATATAAACGGCTATTATCTGAAATATGATTTCTAAAAATGCTTCTAATCTTCTTTTCCATTTACAAGTTGGGATGACTGTTCCATTTTTTCATGCTTGCTCCCAATCATTTAACCATTCATCAGCAGTTTGTTCATGTGGTTTCTTAATATGATTAGTATTAGGTAAAGGATTACTTATTACCGCACTACCTTGTTTACTTAATTCGTAGTTGTTTGAACCCGTAGTTAAGTCACCTGATAAGCCTTTGTATTCATAGGGTTGAGCTATGTCACTGTATGGCTAATTGGAATGGCTGTTGTAACAGTCCCCCTAAAAAAGTTGATTATCATTAATTATTAAAAATCGTTAATAACCATTAAATACGGGTATAGGGCAGTGTTTGATGAATTTAAGGCGAAAAAAAAGACGCTAAAAAGCGTCTTTAATTCATTGTGTGGTGGAGCGGGGGGGAATCGAACCCCCGTCCAAAAAGCCTACATCCTCGGTACTACATGCTTAGTCGCTTATTTATTTAACCAATTAGACGCCAAGCGACAGGCTTCGTCATGGTGAGCTTGATACTATTTCGCGGTTCAGCCTCAAGCATGCTTCCCTCGCTAACCTATTTGGGGTGACCATCAATCCTCTAACCAATAGGTGAGATTTCAAGGTGATGGCTAGCCTAAGCGGCTAGTGCGAACGTTTCGTCGTTAGCAATTATTGTTTTACGGCTTTTTACCAGGCCAACCGCCCCTGGGCATGCACCTTGGGTTTCGTGAATCTTGTCGAATCCTAGATCCGCCCCAAAGTTTTCTACACGTTAGCAACGTTTAGCTGCTAACAATGTTATTTTAACGCGATTAATTACAATATACAACGGGAGTGATTAATGTACGTTTTGTGTTTGTTTTTATATCAATTTAACTAGTGTATTAGCGCTTTTCATGTTTCATCATGCGCTCTTTACTTCTTGCCCAGTCTCTATCCTTGATATCTGCGCGTTTATCATGAAGTTTCTTACCACGACCAACGCAAAACTCGAGTTTAACCCAGCATTGCTTCCAATACATTGCGGTTGCGATTAATGATAATCCGTCTCGCTGCACTAGCATGGCTAATTTATCAAGTTGCTTACGACTTAATAACAATTTTCTGTCGCGAACGGGATCACAAACTACATGAGATGATGCCGCGTTCAATGCTTGAATTTCAGCACCTAGCAAGTACGCCTCACCATCTTTGATAAAAACGTAACAGTCTGAAATATTAACTTTACCGCTGCGAATGCTTTTAACTTCCCAGCCTTGTAAGCTCATACCTGCTTCAAATTTTTCACCAAGAGTATATTCGTGGCGAGATTTTTTGTTTAATGCAATGGTATTGCTATTTGATTTTTTAGATTTTGTCTTTGCCATAATGGCGGCTATTATACGGATAAATAGATTGTTTTATATCTCGATTTACAAATAATTGTCAATTCATGGCAATTATTTGTTTATTAGCCTTCAGTAAACAGATTTTAGTCAAGTTAACTCTAATCCTCTTAGTGAGCTTTTGTTATAGCTTTGGTATGATAAGGCCAATATTTGTTGGAGGACCAATGCCTGTAATTAGTCGTAGTGCTTTAGTGATGCACAGTGTTGAAGAAATGTATCAACTTATTAATGATATCTTAGCTTATCCAAGTTTTATTCCTGATTGTGGCGATAGTAAAATTATCTCACAGCATAAGGATATTATTATCGCTTCGTTATTAGTTTCAAAAGGTGGCCTAAAGAAGTGGTTCACTACTGAAAACATTTTGGTTAACAATGAAAAAATCATTTTGAATTTAGTTGATGGCCCCTTTAAAAAGCTCACAGGGAGCTGGACTTTAAAAGCTCTCTCTGGTGAGGCGTGTAAAATTAGTCTAGATTTAGATTATGAGTTTTCTAATAAAGTTTTTGATTTAGCCTTTGGTCGAGTGTTTAATCATTTAACGAATAATATGGTCCAAGCATTCACTCAAAGGGCAAAAGAGGTTTACAGTAATGTCTGAGCAAGCTATTAGCGAACAAGTCATCAATAAAAAAATTAAAATTGAAGTAGTTTATGGTTTACCTGATAAACAAAAAATATTAGTACTTAATGTTAACGAGGGTGTAACAATAGAGGCAGCAATTCTAGATTCAGGAATTACTGATACTTTTACTGATATTGATTTATCAATTAATAAAGTAGGAGTTTGGAATCGAGTTGCAAAACTATCTGACCCTCTTCACGACTTAGACCGTATAGAAATCTATCGTCCGTTAATTGCTGATCCGAAAGAGGTAAGAAAGCGAAGAGCGGAAAAAGCAAAAGAAGAAGGGCGAGCAAATAAAATTACTGGTGGTCGGTTAAAACCTTTATAAGATAACTTCATGTTCAAACAAAAAAAAGTGGCCTTGGCCACTTTTTTATTAATAACCAAGCTTAATTTTAGTTCTCCATAGGAGTGTTAAAGTTTTCCCCTAGAGTAAAATCACCTTCAGCGGAAACTAACTTGTCTTCTACGAACTTGATAGTAAAGTTTTTCTTTTGATTGAAACTTTCATCACGGCCTGATCTAAACCTATAAACGTAATACCAAGTATCCTCATCAAACGCATCAAGCACAACAGGGCTACCTAAGATAAATTTAACTTGCTCTTTGGTCATGGCAATTTGCAATTTGTCGATATCTTTTTGTTCAAGATAGTTACCTTGTGGAATATCGATACGGAAAATCCAACTTGAACACCCTGTAATTGACAAGGCTAATACAACAGCTAAAACTCGAAACAACATGTTTTACATTCATCCTCTAATTATTAAGCAGCAATAGTAACGTTGCAAGTTAGAAGTTTCCAAGGATTTTTTACTAAATATGACTCTATTTGATAAAAATAACTAACTCGCTAGTAATTCTTGCGCATTTGCCATGCTAAATTCAGTGATTTTATCGCCAGCTAACAAACGTGCAATTTCTTTGACGCGGTTTTTGGAATTTAGTTCAGTCATAGTTGTTTCTGTATGCTTGCCGTCTGTTAACTTTGCAACAAACAGTTGTTGATGCCCTTTACTTGCTACTTGAGGCAAATGAGTAACACATATGACCTGGGTGTTTTTTGCTAACTGTTGTAACTTAGTGCCTACCATCGCCGCCGTTGGTCCACTAATTCCAACATCAACCTCATCAAATATTAATGTTGGTGTTACAACATTATTTGCCAGAATAACCTGCATAGCTAAACTTATTCGAGATAATTCACCGCCTGAAGCGACTTTATTCATTGCTTCAAGAGGTTGCCCTTTATTGATACTGACTAAAAAGTTAACTGTATCTAAGCCATTACCAGATAGCTGTTCTTTTTTCTCTGAATTATCAGAGACTTCTTGATTCACATCAATGAAAAATTGACCTTCAGGCATGTTCAATTCATTCATACTTTTACTGATTAGTTTACTCAGTTTTCTTGCTGAATCACTTCTTGATTTAGAAAGAGCCTGAGCAGCAATGAGGTAATTTTGCTTAGCGAGCTCTATTTCATCATTTACATTTATTAAACGAGTTTCATCTAAATTTATCGAGGCCAACTGTGCTGATAACTCGCAGTGGAGTTCAACCACCTTTTCTGGCGAAGTATGATGTTTTTTGGCTAATTTTAGAGCATGGGAGTAACGGCTCTCAATTTCAGCATAAGCTTGGGGATCTAGATCGAGTTGTTCATAGTAGCTTTTTAAATCAGCACTAGCGTCTTGGATTTGTAGAAGGGCTTCGTTTAATACTGAAGCTATGTTAGACAAACTATTATCAACCTGAGTTAATGCGGTTAAATCATCACAAGTACGGCTTAAGTTGTCGATAATATTAAACTGATCATTTTCAGCTAAAGTCTGTATTGCACTTAACGTTTCATTAAGTAAATCTTGTGCATTGGAGTAGCGCTTAAAGTCAGTCTCTAAGGTTTCAAATTCACCTTGTTGCAAAGAAAATTCATCAAGCTCTATGACTTGGTACTGCAATAGCTGTTGCTTTGCATCTCTTGATATTTTTTCATTTTGGAGTTGTTTGTATTCAGCTGTTAATTGTTGCCACTTTTGGTGATGGTATTTAACTTCACTGATGAGGTCTTGGTGGTTAGCATAACTATCAAGCAAATTACGTTGCTCAGATGCTTTTATAATGAGTTGATGATCATGTTGACCGTGGATGTTAATAAGAAACTGAGCAATTTCTTTTAATTGTGCTAATGGTACTAGCCCACCATTAATATATGCTTTAGAGCGTCCTTCTGAAGAAATAACACGTCGCAAAATACATTCATCCTCATGAAGCAGATCATGATTCGATAACCATTTTTTTGCTAATTTATTTTTTTTTATATCAAAGGTTGCAGCAAGGTCTGCTTTTTTACAATTTGGTCTCACAACGTTAGACAAAGGTCGTTGACCTAAACATAGGCCAAGAGCACCAATTGCAATCGATTTTCCTGCTCCAGTCTCACCAGTAATTGTTGTCATGCCTTTTTGCCAGTCGATATCGAGAGAACGAACGATGGCAAAGTCTTGAATTTTTAATTGTAAAAGCATGAGAACCTCAAAGTAAAATAGCCGACTTATATCTAAATAATAATGCGAATATATGAACAAAAAACCAGTTACTGTCAATTTATACAGTAACTGGGTTTTGTGCAAGTTATTTTATAATTTATTGGTTAATTAAACTTCGATTTTGAGGTGCTGCTGCTAATATAGTTTATTACCCCAGCTTAATTTATTACGTAAAACATTAAAGTAATCATGATCTAAGGGGTGAATCAGTCTTAGGGTATATTCACTCTTTTTAATAATAACTTCATCACCTGGCATAACCGATAAAATTACATGACCGTCACAGCTTACTTGTAGGTTTTCATAATTTTCATTGGCGAGTACCAGTTTTATTTCACTATCGCCATCTACGACTATTGGTCGACTTGTTAATGTATGTGGAAACATAGGAACTAACGATAAAGCATTAAGGTTTGGCGTTAAAATTGGTCCGCCAGCAGACATTGAATAAGCGGTAGATCCTGTTGGGGTTGAAATGATCAAGCCGTCAGAACGTTGACTAAACATAAATGAACCATCGATATAAACTTCGAACTCAATCATGTTGGCCACTTTGCCTGCATGTAATACCGCTTCATTTACCGCGCTATTTGAGCTTTTTAATTTACCGTGGCGATAAACTTCTGCTTCGATAATGAAGCGTTGCTCTGAGCGAGAGTCCCCATTCAAAATAGCATCAAGGGGTTCTATTAACGTATCAGGGGAAAGATCAGTTAAAAAACCTAAGTTGCCACGGTTAACACCTATTACACCGATGTTGAAGCCAGAAAGCACTCGTGCGGCACCGAGCATATATCCATCCCCACCAACGACGATGGCTAAATCGGCTTGTTCGCCGATTTCAGTTAAGGAAGCAACAGCAATATGATCAATACTGACGGTTTGAGCAACTGAGCTTTCAACGAGCACTTGATAATTGTTAATTTTCAAGTGCTGATATAAAGCTTCAATCGTTGCTTTGGCTCCTTCATGGTTAGGTTTACCTATTAACCCGATAGTTTTATAAAGTTGTTTCATCGTAAATGTTTAATAAATCACTGTCGTAACTGGAGTTTCGCTGTATTTCTCTCGCTTGTAAAGTTCACTTTTCCAAAATGATTTACTTTGCAAGCTTGAATCATAGAAACAAATCCCCATAATTAGCCACATTGAGATTAATTTATTATTAGAAAGTTTGGAGATTTTCATGACAACAGAGTCAAAAAATGAAAATGGTGCAGAATTATCACCAGAACAAATCGCTGAAGATATTATTAAGCAAGCTGAAGAACAAGTAGAAGAGCAACATGAGCATGGGCACGATGCGATCAGTGCAGAGCAAGAAAAAATCAATGAACTTGAATTAGCCCTTGTCGCTGCTCAATCAACAGTCAGCGATCAAAAAGACTCGGTAATTCGCGCAAAAGCTGAAGTGGATAATGTACGTCGTCGTAGTGCACAAGATGTAGAAAAAGCACGTAAGTTTGCATTGGAAAAATTTGCTGCTGAATTATTGCCTGTTGTTGATAATCTTGAACGAGCTATCGCTAGTGTTGATAAAGAAGATGAAGGTCAAAAAGGCCTAGCTGAAGGTGTTGAATTGACTTTACAAAGCATGATGTCTGCTCTAGATAAGTTTGGCGTTAAAGTTGTTGATCCACAAGATAAACCGTTTGATCCAGAACTACATCAAGCCATGTCTATGCAAGAAGTTGAAGGCGTTGCTCCTAATACTGTTCTTGCTGTTATGCAAAAAGGTTATGAGCTAAATGGCCGTTTAGTTCGCCCTGCAATGGTAATGGTATCTAAAGCCGCGCCGATAGTTGATGCTACAGCTTAATTATCAATTTGATGTTTAATATGTATAAAGCTAAACCATGTGTTTAGCTTTTTTTTGCCCATAGATAAATATATTCATAGCATTTTATTCTAAAATACTAATACCTTGTTTTAATGTTGATAAAATTCCATCTACCTGATTTTTTAGTTAATAAAGTTACTGTGCTTTTTATTTAGATACATTTATTTACGTTTTTCTGTAATAAAGAGTTGAAAAGCTCTTTCAAGCCCCCATTTACTATTCAACGACAAATTATTCACAATTTAAAAGTAGCTTTCTCAATTATATTTTTAATTCGATAGTTACTTATTATTCAAAATAGGAGCTCCAAAGATGGGCAAAATGATTGGTATTGACCTAGGAACAACTAACTCATGTGTTGCTGTTTTAGACGGCGACAGTGTACGTGTTATTGAAAATGCAGAAGGCGATCGTACAACCCCTTCTATCATTGCTTATACAGCAGAAGGCGAAACTTTAGTTGGTCAGCCAGCTAAGCGTCAATCAGTAACTAACCCTACAAATACTTTATATGCGATTAAACGTTTAATTGGTCGTCGCTTTGAAGATAAAGAAGTACAACGCGATATCGATATTATGCCTTTTGGTATAGTTAAAGCTGATAATGGCGATGCGTGGATTGAAGCGAAAGGCGAAAAAATGGCGCCACCGCAAGTTTCCTCTGAAGTATTAGCTAAAATGAAAAAAACAGCGGAAGACTTTTTAGGTGAAACAGTTACTGAAGCAGTAATTACTGTTCCTGCTTACTTTAACGATTCACAACGTCAAGCAACCAAAGATGCTGGTCGTATTGCTGGTCTTGATGTTAAACGTATTATCAATGAACCAACTGCTGCTGCTCTTGCTTACGGCATGGACAAGCAAGAAGGTGACAAAACTGTTGCTGTTTACGATTTAGGTGGTGGTACTTTTGATATCTCAATCATCGAAATTGATGAAATGGATGGCGAGCATACTTTTGAAGTATTAGCGACTAACGGTGATACTCACTTAGGTGGTGAAGATTTTGATAACCGTTTAATCAACTATCTAGTTGCTGAATTCAAAAAAGATCAAGGCATGGACTTAACGTCTGATCCTCTTGCGATGCAACGTTTAAAAGAAGCCGCTGAAAAAGCAAAATGTGAGCTTTCTTCTGCACAACAAACAGATGTTAACTTACCTTACATTACTGCAGATGCTTCTGGCCCTAAACATATGAATATTAAAGTAACTCGCGCTAAGCTTGAGTCTTTAGTTGAAGATATGGTTAAAGCAACATTAGAGCCACTTAAGCAAGCACTTAAAGATGCTGACCTATCAACTAGTGCTATTGATGATGTAATTTTGGTTGGTGGTCAAACACGTATGCCATTAGTACAAAAAATGGTAACAGATTTCTTCGGTAAAGAACCACGTAAAGATGTTAACCCTGATGAAGCTGTAGCTTCTGGGGCGGCGATTCAAGCAGGTGTTCTTTCTGGTGACGTAACTGATGTATTATTACTTGATGTTACTCCGCTTTCTTTAGGTATCGAAACTATGGGTGGCGTTATGACTAACGTTATCGATAAAAACACTACGATTCCTACCAAGCAATCACAAACGTTCTCAACAGCTGATGATAACCAAGCTGCGGTAACTGTTCATGTTGTTCAAGGTGAACGTAAACAAGCAAGTGCTAACAAATCACTTGGTCAATTTAACCTTGAAGGTATTGACCCAGCCCCACGTGGTACGCCACAAATCGAAGTGACTTTCGATATCGATGCTGATGGTATTTTGCATGTAACTGCTAAAGATAAAAATACAGGTAAAGAGCAAAAAATCACTATCAAAGCTTCTTCTGGTTTATCAGATGACGAAGTAGAGCAAATGGTACGTGATGCTGAAGCTAATGCTGATGAAGATGCAAAATTTGAAGAGTTAGTTCAAGCTCGTAACCAAGCTGATGGTATGGTTCATGCAACTCGCAAGCAAATTGAAGAAGCCGGTGATGATTTACCAGCAGAAGAAAAAGAGAAAATTGAAACTGCGTTAACTGAACTTGAAGAAGCTATTAAAGGCGATGATAAAGAAGCTATTGATGCTAAATCTCAAGCCGTTATTGAAGCATCAGCTAAGTTAATGGAAATTGCTCAAGCAAAACAACAAGCTCAAGCAGCACCTGAAGGTGGTGAAGCACAGACAGAAAATGCTGCTCCAGCTGACGATGTTGTTGATGCTGAGTTTGAAGAAGTTAAAGAAGACAAATAGGTCGATTTAGCTTTAAATTGAATTAATTCTCAATGAGTTACTCTCAATGAATTAGTTAAGCGCCGGACTTATTCCGGCGCTTTTCGTTATATAAAACTATAGTTTTTACCGTAAACAAGAAGCCAATTTATGTCAAAACGTGATTATTATGAAGTTTTAGGGGTGAGTAAAAGCGCCACTGAAAAAGAAATCAAAAAAGCTTACAAGCGCCTAGCGATGAAGTATCACCCTGATCGAACCCAAGGTGATAAAGACAAAGAAGAGCAGTTTAAAGAAGTTAAAGAAGCTTATGAAGTGCTTAATGATGAGCAAAAGCGTGGTTCTTATGATCAATATGGTCATGCTGCTTTTGAACATGGTCAAGACGGTGGTGGACATGGCGGTTTTGGTGGCGGTTCTTTTGATGATATTTTTGGTGACATCTTTGGCGGTGGTGGCCGAGGACGTGGCGGGCAATCACACGCTCGACGTGGCTCAGATTTAAGATATAACTTAGATTTAAGTTTAGAAGATGCGGTGAAAGGTAAAACTTTAGAAATTAAAGTTCCTACGTATGTCAGTTGTGATCCTTGTGATGGCTCAGGTGCTAAAAAAGGTACAAGCGCTAAAACTTGTTCAACCTGTCATGGTCATGGGCAAGTGCAAATGCGTCAAGGTTTGTTTGCTGTTCAACAAACCTGTCCTACGTGTAGCGGTAAAGGCAAAGTTATTGCTAGTCCTTGTCCAAGCTGTCGTGGACATGGCCGAGTTGAAAAAACTAAAACCTTATCAGTTAAAATTCCACCAGGTGTTGATACTGGCGACAGAATTCGATTGTCAGGTGAAGGTGAAGCGGGTGAGCACGGCGCACCAGCAGGTGATTTATACGTTCAAGCTAATGTTAAAGACCATGCTATTTTTGTTCGTGATGAAAATAACTTGTATTGTGAAGTCCCTATTAGTTTTACGACCGCAGCGCTTGGTGGTGAAATTGAAGTTCCAACGCTTGAGGGAAAAGTTAAGCTTAAAGTGCCTAAAGAAACCCAAACAGGCAAGATGTTCCGTCTACGTGGGAAAGGTGTTAAGTCTGTACGTAGTAGCTTTACTGGTGATTTAATGTGTAAAGTTGTACTTGAAACTCCTGTTAACTTATCAGGCGATCAAGCAGATCTTTTACGTCAATTAGAAGAGAAAATGGGTAAAAGTAGCTCTAAACACCGTCCAAAAGAAACAGGTTTTTTTGAAGGCGTGAAAAACTTCTTTGATGATTTGAAGAGTTAATAAAGTAATTTAGCTGTTTTAGTCAATTAATTTGTGACTATACAATAAAAGGGATTAAACATTAGATGTTTAATCCTTTTTTTAGCTCGTGAATAACGGTATTAAATGCTTTTATGGAAGAAATATATGATTAATAATTTAATTCTATTCATCAAAATTGGGTAAAACACCACTTCGGCTATGCTCGAAGATAAGGGAAGTCTCAACATTAGTGACAGCATCTCGCGAGGTAATTGCGTTAAAAACAAACTGACGTAAATGTTCACTATCTCTTACCGACATATGAATAAAGTAATCGAAGTTACCTCCCATATGATACAGACTAATAATTTCTGGTAGTTTAAGTAAGTCATCACGTAATTTATTAACAATATCTTCTGAATAAGGTTGTAAACGTATAGCGGCTATTGCTTCAATATTGCCGCCAATTGTTTTAAAGTTAACATCAATAAAAGCATTTTTGATCACCCCGTTACTTTTTAAGCGCTTAACTCTTTCTAGGCAAGTAGATGGTGCAATGCCTATTTGTGCAGCGAGCTCTTTATTGGTGATGTCAGCATCATTATATAAAATCGTTAATATTCGTAAATCGATACTGTCGAGCTTCTTCATTCGTCACCTGTAAATTTATTACCACTTAATTAAAGTAAATACTACACTTAATGCTAGTAATGAAACTAGTTAAATATACGGTTTATTTGAATTTTTGACGTTAATAATTTTATTATCCGAATTATTTGTCGGCTTTAGGCCCTATTACTGTAATATACCGTGATAAAGTCGTTACAAATTTTCACATTGATATTGTTTGCCAGTACTATGTAGTTTGACATATTATGGCTATATCTCTGAATTTCATTTCTTCTCGTTATAAAAATAAAAAGGTTTACTCTATGATTTTGCTTTGGATACCCTTGTTATCCTTACTTGGCAGTATTATTTCTTCAATGACGGGAAAATTAACACGTAATCAATCGACTGCGTTGACGATGTTAATGCCAATCACCGCATTATTAATAATTATTAGCTTAACGCCCACAGTGTTTTCTGGCGATGTTATTCGTGAAACAATTTCCTGGATCCCCTTACTTGGCATAGGTATCGCTTTTCGATTAGATGGCTTAGCCTTGCTGTTTATTTTTATGATATTAGTGATTGGATTATTAGTTATTTTTTATGCCCGTTATTACCTAAGTAATAAAGACTCACTGCCTAAGCTTTATTCTTATTTGATGTTATTTATGACCGCAATGCTTGGTATTGTTATGTCAAACAATGTCATACAGCTCTGGTTTTTCTGGGAGCTTACCAGTATTAGCTCATTTTTATTAATTAGCTATTGGTGGCATAAACCGGAAGCACGTAAAGGTGCATTAATGGCTTTAACTGTCACCGGTGGTGGTGGTTTAGCATTACTCGCTGGCTTGCTTTTATTGGGAAGTATCGTTGGTAGTTATAATTTAGATGTTATTTTAGTCAGTAAAGAGCTGATTCAAGCACATGATTGGTACGAAGTAACATTAATATTAGTGCTACTTGGAGCTTTCACAAAATCAGCCCAATTTCCTTTTCATTTTTGGTTACCTCACGCCATGGCTGCGCCAACGCCGGTAAGTGCTTATTTACACTCAGCAACAATGGTAAAGGCTGGAATATTTTTATTAGCACGTTTTTACCCTGCTTTAGCCGGGACTGATATATGGTTTATTATTGTCAGCTTAACCGGACTAGCGACATTATTGTTTGGCGCTTATGTCGCGTTATTTAAACATGATTTAAAGGGGTTGTTAGCCTACTCAACCATCAGTCATTTAGGTTTGATCACCTTATTATTTGGCTTAGATACTAAGCTTGCGGCAGTAGCAGCCATTTTCCATATAATAAATCATGCAACATTCAAAGCCTCTCTATTTATGGCAACGGGTATTATCGACCATGAAACCGGTACACGTGATATGCGAAAACTCAACGGCATGTGGCGATTTATGCCTTATACGGCTACGTTGGCAATGGTTGCCGCAGCGGCAATGGCAGGTGTGCCACTGCTAAATGGTTTCTTGTCCAAAGAAATGTTTTTTGCTGAGACGCTACATCAACAATTACTGGGATCGATGTCTTGGCTTATTCCTGTATTTGCTACTATTGCCGGTGCTTTAGCGGTGGCTTATTCAGCTCGCTTTATTCACGATGTATTCTTTAATGGCGATCCCATTGATTTACCTAAACAGCCCGGTGAGCCACCTCGTTATATGCGAGTGCCAATTGAAATACTTGTTGCTCTATGTTTACTTGTCGGCATATTTCCCAACTTTATTATTGATGATATTTTAAAAGCAGCGTCCTTTGCTGTACTCGGTGGTTTCGTACCTGAGTTTAAAGTAGCTTTATGGCACGGCTTTAATTTACCCTTATTAATGAGTGCTATAGCGGTAACCGGTGGTTTATTACTGTATACACAGCGTCGTTATTTGTTTAAATTTCAAGAGTCTCTGCCGTCTTTGAACGCTAAAAAAGCCTTCGACGGCTCAGTTTATGTAATAACTAAATGGTGTCAATATAAGATAAACAATATAGAAAATGGCTCTTTACAGCGCTATTTAATGTTGATCTTTGTGATTGTATTACTGTTCGCTGGTTGGCCATTATTTGAAATGAACCATTTAGGCGGAGAAAAACAACTGACGCCAATTGATGCTCATAACGCGATGGGAGCAGCGTTATTAATGATCGGTGCCGTTAGTACAGTGATTTGGTATCGCAATCGAGTAATATCTCTACTGATGCTCTCGGTGGTAGGTTTAATGGTGTCTATTGCGTTTACTCATTTCTCAGCACCTGATTTAGCCTTAACTCAATTAACTGTGGAAGTTGTCACTGTCATTTTACTGATGCTGGCATTGTTTTTCTTACCGCAGTATTCACCAAAAGAGTCTAGTTCTATGCGTGTATTACGTGATGTAGGGATCTCAGCAGGCTTGGGTATTGTCGTTGCTAGTATTTGTTATGCATTAATTACCCGACCACTTGAATCTATCTCAGGTTTTTTCTTAGAAAATGCTAAAACAGGTGGGGGGGGCACTAACGTTGTTAATGTTATCTTGGTCGATTTTCGTGGATTTGATACTTTAGGCGAGATTTGTGTCTTGGGTATTGCAGCGTTAGGTATTTATAAGGTTTTAGTTAACTTACCTTTAATCATGCCGACAAGCGATAGTGAAGGACGGCCTTGGGCGAAAGAGCGCTACCCTATTTTATTAGCCAGCATTTCTCAGTCATTACTGCCTTTGGCTTTACTGGTATCGTTTTATATTTTCTTACGTGGTCACAATCTGCCCGGTGGCGGATTTATTGCAGGTTTAGTGACTGCGGTCGCTTTCATTTTGCAGTATATAGCCCATGGCTCGACCTGGATAGCTGAGCGCTTAACCATAAATTACCGCAAGATCATTGCATTAGGCATTGCTATTGCGTTATTTACTGGCGTTGGCAGTTGGCTCTTTAGCAAACCTTTCATGACGACTTGGTTTGATTACTTCGATATTCCTTTTATTGGTGAAATTGAACTCGCCAGTGCGTTGATATTTGATGTTGGTGTTTATATTACTGTGGTTGGTTCTACTTTAATGATTTTGGCAAGTCTGGGTCAATTAACGATTAATGAGCCTAAAGAAGAGGTGAATATTTAATGGAGTTACTTTACGCATCCTGCGTTGGGTTATTAGTATCTTGTGGGGTATTTTTAATATTACGCTCTAGAACATTCCCCGTAGTTTTGGGGTTAACTATGTTTTCTTACGCGGTTAATTTATTTCTGTTTTCCTCAGGACGGCTTACTCTTAATAAAGCTGCGGTACTTGGTACAAGTACTGATTATGCTGATCCATTGCCACAAGCCTTAGTATTAACCGCTATTGTTATCGGTTTTGCTATGACTGCCTTTGTGGTTGTTTTAGCCATTAGAGGGCGAGCAGATTTAGGCAATGACCATGTGGATGGTCAGGTGCTAGATAACAATAATTATAAAAATAGCGGTACAAATAAAAAGGTTAAAGTATGATTCAGAATCTAACCTTTTTACCTATCTTATTGCCGATGTTGGCAGCTGTTATTTTATTGATGCCAGCCTGTGGCAATAATAAAACCGCTAGAAGAATTACTTCTGTTGTCGTTAGTGCCATCACATTTTTAACTTCAGTCGCTTTATTACTAAAAGTTCAAACAGACGGTGTTCAAGTTTATTCTATTGGTGATTGGAGCGCGCCATTTGGTATTGTTCTCGTTGCCGACCCATTATCAACCTTGTTAGTTTGTTTAACCACATTGCTCGGTTTTGTCTGTGCTTTATACGCAAGTGCAGGGGATGATGAACAAGGCAGCTTCTTTCACCCACTGTTACATTTTTTGATTTTAGGGGTGAACGGCGCATTTTTAACCGGAGATGCTTTTAATTTATTTGTATTTTTCGAAGTATTACTCATCGCTTCGTATTCATTATTAATGCACGGTGGAGATAAAAAAAATACCCGCGCGGCACTACATTATGTGATTTTGAACCTAGTTGGCTCGGCAGTTTTTCTGATTGCTCTAGGTATTCTGTATGGTGTATTAGGTACACTAAACATGGCAGATATGGCTCACAAAGTAGCACTATTACAAGGAGATGATGTTTACCTTGCTAAAATAGGCGGATTTTTGCTGCTGGTAGTGTTCGCTTTAAAAGGCGCTTTACTGCCGCTACATCTATGGTTACCCAGAACTTACGCTACTGCGATGCCCGTTGTCGCAGCATTATTTGCGATTATGACAAAAGTCGGCGTGTACTCAATGATGCGTGTTTATACGTTAATTTTTGGCGATGAAGCAGGTGAATTGAGTCATATGGCGCAAAGCTGGTTGTGGTGGTTAGCACTGGCCACTATTGCTATGGGCGCAGTGGGCATTTTAGCGAGTCAAGATTTAAGAAAATTAGTAGCAAATTTGGTGATCGTATCGGTGGGGACCTTGGTTGCGTTAATTGCCGTACAGACCGTTGAAGCCAGCTCTGCCGCTATATATTACCTAGTTCACTCTACGTTGGTTACCGCTGCACTATTTATTTTAGCTGATTTAATTGGTCGTCAACGAGGATACATTGCTGATCGTATTACAGCAGGCCCTGCTGTTCATCAACCAAGATTACTTGGGGTTTGTTTTTTGATTGCCGCTATTGCGGTGATAGGTATGCCACCATTGTCTGGTTTCATTGGTAAAGTATGGTTACTTAAAGCAACATTAAATACTGAATATACTGTTGTATTTTGGCCACTCTATTTAGTAGTAAGCCTAGTCATATTATTTGGTGTATCTAAAGCGGGTAGTACGGTGTTTTGGCATCATCAAAAAAGGGCGGCTGAAACAGTGAAGCATGAACGTGTTCATCCTTTGCAGTTAGTGGCATTAATTATTCTCATTTCAGGCGCGCCATTAATGACCATCTTTGCTGGACCATTGAGTGAATATTCCATTGGCGCAGCTACTCAGTTACATGATTTTAATAACAACATTAACGTTACCCTTTTTGGAGATAAGTAATGCGATTAGAAACACGCTTCAAATGGCTACCCGCTCCTATATTGAGTCTTTTATTGTTTCTTGTTTGGTTACTATTAAATAATAGTGTATCACCTGGGCATCTTGTATTAGCTGTTATTTTAGCCATTGTTATTCCTTTGGCTACGACCCCATTTACTACTAAGCAGCCATTAATTATAAAGCCCGGTTTGGCATTACGTCATTTATTGTTAGTTTTATATGACATAGTGACTGCTAATGTGCAGGTTGCTATTTTGATCTTAGGCCCAACTAAAAAATTAACCCCTGGGTTTGTTAAGGTGCCTCTGGATTTGACACATAGTATGCCTATTACTATTTTGGCTAGTACTGTGTCGTTGACCCCTGGAACTGTGAGTGCTGAAGTGTATCCTTGGGAAGAGAGTTTCTCCGAAGGGGAAATGTCAGAGCAACGATTTCTACTGATACACGTTTTAGACCTTAAAGATGAACAGGCCTTAATAGCGACAATTAAACAACGTTATGAAGCACCTCTTATGGAGATATTTCAATGTTAGAAACCGTAATTTTAATTGTATTTGCGATGATAGGTTTGTCGTTATTGTTAAATATTTGGCGCTTATTAATTGGTCCTTCAGTACCTGATAGAATACTTGCACTTGATACCATGTATATCAATAGTATTGCATTGATCATTTTGTATGGTATGAGTATGGGGACTACCTTGTATTTTGAAGCCGCGCTGTTAATCGCTATGTTAGGCTTTGTCAGTACTGTTGCAGTATGCAAATACTTGCTACGCGGCGATATTATAGAATAGAGGGGAAAGTTATGACTGAATGGATAATTTCAATATTGTTATTAATAGGTGGTTCTTTTGTGCTCGTTGGCTCTATTGGTTTAGTGAAAATGCCAGATTTTTTTATGCGGCTACATGGTCCAACTAAAGCGACAACACTGGGAATGGCATCCTTGCTAACAGCCGCTATGGTTTTTTTTAGCACGGCACAAGCAGGATTGAGTGTAAAAGAAATACTTATTTCTTTATTTCTTTTACTAACAGCACCGATCAGTGGATATATGATGATTAAATCGGCCATTCATCATAAGCTTGAAAGTATAGAACGCACTCAAGGTAAAGATAACATCGAAGATGATGTATAGCTTTTTAACAGGTTTATGCTTTTTCCTATAATTTTTACTGATTAAAACCTTATTATTAATAGTAAGGTTTTAGATTTTAGGTAACTTCGTCATTTAGAACACAGTTACCAACCGATAAAATCTCTATGATTTTTTTGCTTTATAATGAAAATGGCGATGTAACAACCACCATTTTTCGTTACAATAGCGCCATAAAATTAAGATTGTTAACTATTTATGCTTCATCCTATTAAGTCTCATAACCACCATAAATATCAAGATTTGATCAATTTATTTAATGCAAACTTTAGTCAAAGTCACAATACTCGTTTAGTCAAAGGCGGCGATGAACCTTTATATAGCCCTGCAAATGATAATTGTCACTATCATCAAATTATTTTCGCACATGGCTATTATGCCAGTGCATTACATGAAATAGCACATTGGTGCATTGCCGGAAAAGAACGACGTTTGTTAGAAGACTTTGGTTATTGGTACCAACCTGACGGTAGAAATGAGCAAGAGCAAAAGACATTCGAGAAAGTTGAAATAAAGCCTCAAGCTGTTGAGTGGGCTTTGTGCATTGCTGCCAATAAAAAATTTAATGTCTCTTCTGATAACTTAAATGGTTATCAAGCGGATACCCAAGGTTTTAAACAGTCTGTTTATCAGCAAGTATTAGTTTATTTAGAAAAAGGTTTTCCGTCACAAGCTCAATCATTTATCAAGTCATTATGTGATTTCTACCAAACACCTTTTCCATTAACTGCAGCTCATTTTAGCATTGAGAATCCTTGTTATGCATAGTCCATTTAAACTTGGTTTTATTATAAACCCCATTGCTGGTATTGGTGGCAGTGTTGCGCTAAAAGGCAGTGATGGCGAAGGTCTTGCCGAAAAAGCACTCGCATTAGGCGCAACTGCAAAAGCTAATGAACGAGCAAGTATAGCGCTTGAAGTATTATTGCCTTTTAAAGATCAAATCACTATTTTTACTGCTAGTGGTTTGATGGGGGAGCAGTGTGCCAAAGCTCTAGGCTTCAAAGTGAAGGTTGTTTACAGCTCCAATATTGAGAAAACCAGCGCAACAGATACTGAAAACGCAGTTATTGCGTTACTAAATTTAAAGCATGATCAACAAATTGATATTTTACTTTTTGCTGGTGGTGATGGTACGGCACGAAATATATCTGATCAGGTTGGTGATAACTTTCCTGTACTTGGGATTCCTGCTGGTTGTAAAATACATTCAGGTGTTTATGCCATAACACCAAAAGCTGCGGGTAGGGTAATTGAATTAATGCTCACTGGGCAACTCGTCACTTTAACTGAAGCTGATGTGATGGATATTGATGAAAGCTTATTTCGCCAAGGTGTGGTAAAAGCTAAGCGTTATGGCGAAATGCAAATTCCCAGTGAATTACGTTATGTACAAGCGGTTAAGTCAGGTGGTAAAGAGTCTGATGAGTTAGTTCTACAAGATATCGCCGCTCATGTCATTGAGCAAATGGATGATGAGTTATTTGTTATCGGCTCAGGGTCAACTACCGCCTTTGTGATGGAAGAACTTGCTCTTGAAAATACCTTGTTAGGTGTTGACTTAATACAAGATCAAAGTGTTATTGCTAATGATTTAACTGAGCCTGAACTATGGGCCTTTATAGAGAAAAATAATCAAGGCAATGCCAAAGGAGCCTTTAAGTTAGTTATCACTTTAATTGGTGGGCAGGGACATATTTTTGGACGTGGCAATCAGCAACTTAGTCCCCGAGTATTAAGGGCAATTGGTAAAGAAAATATTATGATTATTGCCACTAAAATCAAGTTAGCAGCTTTAGACTCTCGGCCATTAATTAGTGATACTGGCGATTTGGAACTTGATCAATTGTTTTCAGGGTTTATGCCAGTAATTACAGGCTATAAAGATCAAGTTTTATATCCAGTAGCCAGTCCTGTTTAGTCTTATTTTAAACGTTTTAGGAAGTAAAATGCAATTTGAAAATTTAGCCGGTTTATATCAATATTTTGATGACTTAGCCGAGCAAGATGTAGAAAGTGATATATTATTCGCTAGCAGCTATATCCGTGGTTTTATTGGTTTAGCGGCTAGTGAGTTTGGTGATGAACAACAAAGTTTAACTTTACCTTTAGCTGAAAATGTTAGCGGAAAACTTTTTGAAGCTCGCACAGAGTTAACTCCGCAGGATAGGGTTATTGTTAATGGGTACTGGCAAAGTATTGTTATAGCCTTTAAATAATCATTTGTTAATTCTTATGAAGGACAAATAACCTCAGTTAATGTCAGTAGTTCATTTTCTTTAGCAATTAAAACTTTATCGATATAGTTTGCTGGACACTGAAGATCTTTAATGCCGATAGCACGATTTCTCCCTAAGTCTTTGGCAATATATAAGCCTTTATCTGCAAGGTTAACAAGCGCTTTTATATCTTCATTGTCGTTCGCTTTTTCTACGGGTATATAACCGATGCTAATGGTAATAGATTTTGGTGTATCTTCAATAATAATTTGAGCACTGCTTACAAGTTTTAAAATACGTTCAACTACGGCATCAATACGTAAATTTTCGTCTGGCGAAAGAATTATAATAAATTCTTCTCCGCCCATTCTAACCACGCTATCAAGTAGACGTGAGTCACCTTTAAGATTATTCACTAGCTCTTTTAATACTGTGTCTCCAGCTGTATGGCCATAGGTATCGTTGAATGATTTAAAGTGATCAATATCAATGAGTAATAAGTAACTGGTTTTCTTTGATTGGCAATCTTCTATGAGTTTTTTACAAATAATTTCATCAAAATATCGTCGGTTATAAGCTTGAGTTAATGGATCATAATAACGTTGCCTATTTATTTCTTGTTTTTTTAATTGCTGTTTCCTCCAGAAGCGCCAAGAAAAATTAACCAGAATAATGAACAATATAACAGCTAACAAAGCGACACCAATAACAAAGTAACGTCGATTTTGGGCTAATTGGGATTTTTGAGTGGTTGCCCTAGTTAATTTATATTCAGCAATTTCTTTATCATCAAGTCTTATCCGCTGGTAAGCATTAGTTATTAAGGTTTTAGCTTTGATATTGTTACTAATGAAGGCATCTTTAGATAAAGAAAAGTATTGTGCAAAGGCATGATTACTTCCTTGAAAATTGCCAGTTACTTGTAATATTTCGGCTTGCTGTAACCATGAATCAATAATGCTTTGTTGGTACTTATTTTTTTTAAAGTAAGCCATTGACTGTTCGAAGTTCATTTTTGCTTGAGCTACTCTCGAAGGGTTAGTGTCAGTTAACTGTTGAAAGCTGGCGTATAATTTGCTTTGAAATGTTAAAAACTCGTCATCGTATTGTTTGGCATATTTTTGAACATCATCGATTAAAGCTTTAGCTGAACTACTATTACCTTTAAGCATTAACACATATGCAATATCTAAATTAATAAATTGAACTTCTCGGTAAACTTTAAGCTTTTTAGTTAATTCTAAAGATTTTTCATAAAATTCAATTGCCTGATCTAACTGACCAAGCTTAGTTAATGCAATAGCTTTATTGGTGTATATTTCCGATTGATACCATTTATCTTCAATGTTATTTGTCGCTTTTTGAGTTTCTTTATTATGTTTTAAGGCTAATTTATACTGTTCAGTTGCTATGTACGTTTCTGCAAGTAGTTGGTTAGCAGCAGCTAAACGAGTTTGGTCTTTATTATCTTCTGCGACTTTTAAGCCAATCAATAGCCCAATTTCTTGAGATTGATAGTCTTGATATTTACCCATAAGGTATTGAACATTCAAGCCTACCCAATAACGTAATGTTGCAAGCTTAGCATCCTGCATAAAAATAAAAGCTTTAATAAGGGTTATTTCATATTCTTCATCATTATCATGTAGGCGAGCTATTTCAGCTTCACATAAGGCGGTAGCGGTCCGAATAGATGCATTATCTTGATGATTTATAGATAGGTTTTTTAAATCTTTTAATCGATCTTCAGCTAAAGTTGATGTCAGTTTAGCTCTAAGTGAGCAGTCGTAAGCTAAGAATAACGCATTCTCTTCAGGGGTCGCATCAGGAGTATTTGCAAGTAAACTTTCCATTTGCATAAGGACTTCTGTGCTATTACCACCATATTTATTAGCAATTCTATCCATTTCAAGCTCAAGGGGAGTAAACGCATAACTTTGCTGGGCATGTAAAGTATTGGGGAGTATTAATAACAATAATGCAATAATTTTTTGTTTCATTACTCAAAACCTTAACCTATATATATGATAAAAATAACTTATAGTTGAGTAGTATCCTTTCTGATATTGACGAGGGATTGTTTTAATTAACAAACCGGTCAAAAATTCCCTTATTGCTTGAATATTTATTGGTAATTATAGCCAGTACATTTTATTTTATAAATAATGTCAAGTTTAGCGAAGATTATTTATTCAATTTCAATTATAGCCTATTAGGTTATTTTCGTTTAATAATGTCTCGAATCACAAAGCGATTAACGCTTAAGTTAAAGAGTGTTTTGCTGTCTACAGGGTAGGGAGTACCACAAATATCAGCCGCTAGAATATCGGCTAGCAATGGAGCTGAACATAAACCTCTGGCACCCAAACCTGTCATTACATATAAATTATCTATGACAGGAGCTGGTTGGTCGTACTTCCAGTTCTTATCTTTTGCTAAGTGGGAATATAATGTCTGATGAGCTTTAATGTCAGGCACTGCTCCAACCATGGGTAAATGATCTGGCGTGGTACAACGTAATCTTGCTTTGCTTTTGTTAATGTCACTTATTTGCCACTGAGTGATATTAGGTAAGCATTTTTGCAGCATGTCTAGATTAAAAGTATCATCTTCCGGGCGGTTTTTTGTGTCAAAATCATCTTTAGAGAATGTAGCACCAATGCAATGTATTCCTTTATCTTCAGGTGTTAGATAACCTTTATGACAAAGCACGGTTGATAACTTTTTAATACTCTCGTTAGTTCTCATGCTAGTGACTTGTCCGCGAACAGAGCTTAGGGGTAACTTATTGACAATATTTAAATTGATTGTTTCTGCGCCGCCACAAACTATTAATATGTTTTCACTAAAATTACCATTACTTGTTTGTAATGCCCAGCTATTATCGGCTTGCTTTTCAATATGCTTGACATCAGTTGATATTATTAACTTTAATCGATTAGTTTTTTCAGCCGCAATAAATAGTTGTTCAACCAGTTGTGCTGGCGCTACCCAACCCGCATGAGGCATAAATAAACCGCCTAAATTTAACTGAATATTTGAAAGATGATTTGCTTGTTCAGCATTGACACTGTGGATAAGGTCATAGGGCCAGTCATTGATATTTTCGAAACTGTGTTGACGTTTTATTAGTGATTCATTGTAGCTAACATCAAGTAAACCACACCAGCTGTGGCTAAAGTTAGCGCCTTGATTTAATAAGTCTTGGTAAAGTGTTTTAGCATGCCAAAAGGCTTGTTGATAAAACTCACTTATATCATCTTTCTGTTGATGTAGCAGAGGATAGATGGCGCCTATGGCATTACTCGATGCTCCTTGAGCAATACGACTTTCTTTACAGTATAAAGTAACTTTTACACCTTGTTTTGTTAGTGCGTAAGCTGCACATGCAGAGGCAATACCACCACCAATAATGGCAACTTGCCCTGGTTTGGTTATTTTAGGCCTAAGTTGATAGCCTTTACCTGATGTTTTGTTCTGTTGGTATTTGGCAGTTAGTATTTCTTTTTTATAGCCGGAACTTAATATTCTTTGTGTTCTGAACCCTACATCAACAAGCTGTCTTCTAACTTTTCCCGATATAGTAAAAGTACTTAAACTTGCCTGATCTTTTGATAATCGAGCAATTTGTTCAAAAAGTGCGGGGCTCCACATTTCAGGGTTCTTCGCAGGGGAGAAACCGTCTAAATACCAAACATCAACTAAACCTAATTTAGATGCTTTAATCGCGGACAAAGCTTTACAAGCATCATCAAATATTAATTTTAATGTAACTTTACCATCCAAAAAACTAAGCTGACATTGTGTTGAAAACTTTGAAGCCTCACCATTTGGGTATTTGTCAATTAACTGTTGAGAAAATCTTGCTAACTCAGGCAGCACAGATAACGCACTTTTAAGTTCTTCTAGGGTTAATGGGTATTTTTCAACACTGATAAAAGTTAAGTTAGCTAACTTTGGGCTTTCTTCAGAGTTTTTAGGTTGAAGTAATAATTGAGCTTCAATTTCTTGATAAGCTTGTAATGTCAGTAAAAAATTTAGTCCACTACCAAAGCCTGTTTCTGCAATAGTAAATGGCGTTTTACTACACAGTAATTTTTTTGCAATGTTATTGCCTTCAATATAAATATTTTTACTCTGAGCTGGCCCTGTATTTATATCAAAATAGATATCATCAAACTGAGTATTGTAAGGCGCACCATTTTTATTGAAGTTAACTGAAGAGGATGTTGTCAAAGTTTTAATTATTTTTTTGTAATGAATAGTCTATTTTAACTAGCTTTAATGAATATTTATACGAGTAAATCAATAAACAAGCAAAGTTATCGTTTCACATTTTAATTACTAATGATAAAATCAGTGTACAAGTGTACGCTGGATAGACCAGTTAAGTGGGCAATAGTCTGTATGATACGCCCGAATTCTTTATAAATGAGTTGGTTAATTAAATGAAACGTGTAGTTATCACAGGTTTAGGCATTGTGTCGAGTATCGGCAACAACGCAGAAGAAGTATTAGCGTCTTTAAAAGCAGGACGTTCAGGTATCACAAGAGCTGAAAGCTTTGATGAAGTTGGCTTACGTAGCCAAGTTTGGGGCAAACCTGATATTGATACTAAAGCATTAATTGATCGCAAAGCCTATCGCTTTATGGGTGATGCCGCAGCATATGCTTATGTCGCTATGCAACAATCAATTGATGACGCAAAACTCACTGACGAACAAGTTTCAAATATTCGAACTGGTATTGTTGCTGGCTCTGGTGGCGCATCTTCAGCTAATATTGTCGCTTCTTCGGATACTTTGCGTAATCGTGGAATTAAGCGAGTTGGACCTTATGCGGTTCCAAAAACAATGTCGAGTACCATATCAGCTTGTCTTGCTACACCATTTAAAATTAAAGGTGTTAACTATTCTATTAGCTCTGCTTGTGCAACAAGTGCTCATTGTATTGGTCATGCAGCAGAGCTTATCCAACTAGGTAAGCAAGATGTTGTATTTGCTGGTGGTGGTGAAGAAGTGGATTGGTCATTAGCGATGATGTTTGATGGTATGGGAGCTCTTTCGTCTAAATATAACGACACACCTGAAAAAGCTTCACGCACCTACGATGCTGATCGAGATGGTTTTGTTATTGCTGGCGGTGGCGGTATGGTTGTTGTTGAAGAATTAGAACATGCACTTGCTCGTGGCGCTCACATTTATGCAGAAATAGTGGGTTACGGCGCTACATCAGACGGTTATGATATGGTTGCTCCTAATGGTGAAGGTGCGGTGCGTTGTATGCAACAAGCAATGCATGGCGTAGAAGGTGAAATTGATTACTTAAATACTCATGGAACTTCAACCCCCGTTGGCGATGTAAAAGAACTTGGCGCTATTCAAGAAGTGTTTGGTAAAAAATCACCAGCAATCAGTGCAACAAAAGCAATGACAGGTCATGCTTTAGGTGCTGCAGGTGTTCACGAAGCTATATTCTCAATGTTAATGATGGAGCATAATTTTGTCGCTCCCTCTATCAATATTGAAACATTAGATGAACAAGCGGAAGGTCTGGATATTGTCACCAAAATGCGTGAAACCCAGTTAAACATGGTTATGTCAAATAGCTTTGGTTTTGGTGGTACAAACGCCACCTTAGTGATGAAAAAATTTAAAGCTTAATCACAGAGTACTTTGTAGAAGAAAAACCTGCATTAGCACTGAATAAAATCCTAAAAACGGTTAATAGTTTTTGGGATTTTTTTTTATTCCCCGTATAATCAAGCTACAGTTATCCGTTTTTCTTATAGCCAATCCATAATGAAAATTTTTTACGATGAAAATATGCCTTTTGCTAAAGAATTCTTTGGTGATTTTGGTGAGCTGGTGCCTTTTTCTGGTCGAACGTTAACAGCAGAACAAGTCAGTGATGCTGATGTATTACTTGTTCGCTCTATAACTAAGGTTAATGAAGAGCTTTTGCATTTAAATAACCGCTTAATATTTGTTGGAACAGCCACTATCGGTGTCGATCACATTGATCAGGAATATTTAACCAAGCGTAATATAACCTACACTTCAGCCCCTGGATGTAATGCAATTTCGGTGGCTGAATATGTACTTAGTGCATTAGTTGTTTTAGCTGAAAGGCATTTATTTAATGTACAAGAATTAACAGTAGGTATTATTGGTGCTGGAAACACTGGTAGTCGATTAAGTGAAAAACTCTCAGCTTTAGGCATAAAATATCTATTGTGTGATCCCTTATTAGCTCAATCAGATGATGATCGTGAATTTGTAGTTTTAGAGCAAGCATTATCGTGTGATGTAATTTCTTTACACGTACCTTTGACTTGCGAAGGCGAATTTCCAACTTATCATTTACTTGATGAAAAGCGTTTATCTCTACTTGGTGGCGAACAAATACTGATTAATGCTTGTCGTGGTGAAGTTATTGATAATAAAGCCTTATTAAAACTTAAACAGCAGGGCTTAAAAGCTAAATTAGTGTTAGATGTTTGGGAGTCTGAGCCTAATATTTTACAACCGCTTATCCCGTTTGCTGAAATTGCTACCGCGCACATTGCCGGTTATAGCTTAGAAGGAAAAGCTCGTGGTAGTGAAATGCTCTATCTGGCACTATGTCAGCAGTTAAAATTCAGACCAAATAAGCAGCTAAATCAGTTTCTACCAACACCAGCTATTGATCGAGTTGAAATAAAGCATGATTTTAGTGAAGTTTTACTAAACCAGCTAGTGAAAATGGTTTACGATGTCAGACGAGACGATGCAATTTTTCGTCACCAAATAACTAGTCAAGGCTTCGACTATATTCGTAAAACATACCCAACTCGCAGGGAGTTTTCCGCAATATCTATTACCTTGGCAAATTCAGCTAATGACGATGTGCCACATCGACTTGGCTTTAACAAATAACCTAAATAAAAGAGAGAGGGGCATGGCACAGAAATTTGATGTTTGCGTACTTGGCGCAACAGGACTTGTTGGTAAAACTATCATAGAAATTCTTGAACAAAGAGATTTTCCGATTAATAAATTATATCCTTTAGCTAGCGCTCGTTCGGCTGGTGAGTTTATTGATTTTAATGGTGAAAGTGTAGAAGTTCTCGATGCTGATAACTTTGATTGGAGCCAAGCACAAATAGGCTTCTTTTCCGCTGGTGGCTCAATTTCAGCAAAATATGCACCAATTGCCGGTGAAGCAGGTTGTATTGTAATAGATAATACCTCTGAATTTCGTTATGAAGATGACATTCCATTAGTGGTGCCAGAGGTTAATCCTCAAGCTCTAGCCGATTATCGTAACCGTAACATTATTGCTAATCCTAATTGCTCAACGATTCAAATGATGGTGGCATTAAAACCAATTTATGATGCTGTCGGTATTGAACGTGTTAATGTTTGTACTTATCAGTCGGTATCTGGTGGCGGTAAAGAAGCTATGGATGAGCTCGCGAAGCAAACCGCTGATTTATTAAGTGGTAAGCCAGTTGAAACAAAAAACTTTTCTCGTCAAATTGCTTTCAACGTTATCCCTCAAATAGATGTATTTCTTGATAATGGCTATACCAAAGAAGAAATGAAAATGGTTTGGGAAACTAAAAAGATTTTAGGTGATGAAAATGTTTTAGTTAATCCTACTGCCGTTCGTGTACCAGTATTTTTTGGGCATGGAGAATCACTCCATATAGAAACCAGCTCTCAAATATCAGCTGACGAAGTTAAGGTCTTGTTGAGTCAAGCAGAAGGTGTCATTGTTTGTGAAAAGGATGAAGATTTTCCTACCCAAATAGGCGATGCCAGCGGTAAAGATGAGACCTTTATTGGCCGTATTCGTGAAGATATTAGCCACAGTAATGGCATTAATATGTGGATAGTTGCTGATAATGTACGCAAAGGTGCCGCTACAAACAGTGTTCAAATTGCTGAATTACTTGTGAAAGAATATCTTTCGTAAATTATAAAAAATTAGTTTTTTCTAAAGAAAATCAGAAACTAGTCGTTAATATACAATGACAAGTTTCTGATTTTTTGCTTTTCTGGTTTTAAACTTAATGTTACTAATTTATTAATATTATTAGCATTGCCTTTAGAGTTGGAATAAACTTTGCTTTATTTTCTATGGTCTTGAATGTGCCAATTGATTGGCGCATTATAAAAAATTAAATTATTCAGTCGGCTAGAAAGATAATATTACTCATCTTAAATGCTGAAACATTATAATTACAAAAATAATTAGGAAAACCTCGATGCGACGATTGTTAAACCTGTGCCTGTGGCAGGTTATTATAATAGGTATGCTCTCATGGACTTTTTCAGTTCAAGCTGAAGAAAGTGTAGGGATCAGTATTCGAGGCCCTAAAGCCGTTGATAAAGATCCCCTGCCACATTATGGGCCAATTGTTCCAACAGATACTTTGTGGAACATTGCGCTTAAAGTTAGGCCGGAGCCTAGCTTAACGGTTTATCAAGTTATGCAGGCCTTATATCTTACTAATCCCCATGCATTTGCTCAAGAAAACATTAATCACTTAATTGAAGGGCAATTAATAAATATACCTCATGTCGATGTGATGCGTTCAGTGAGCGATAGCTCAGCAAAAGTTAAAGCTAAAAATGATAATAAGCGTTGGGGTAGCTCTGATAATCAAGATAATCAAGATAATCAAGATAACAAGCAGGCAAAACTTCCAGAAGAACAATCAGTTAAACAAAAAGATCTTGAGAGTGCAAAGTCTGAAATAAATGATAAATTACAAAATCTTAGTGATGTTCAAAAACAGCGGCTTGAAACTATTCAAAATGATGTCCTAGATTCAATTGATGGCGTACAAGCACTATTAAAAGAAAATGCAGAATTACGTACTCAGCTTTCATCAGTAGATAAAAAATTAGATACCGCACAAGAAGACGCTGCAAAAGATGAAGAAGTTAAAATCCTAAAAGAGTTACTTAAGCTACAACAAGAAGAATTAATAAAAACGAATGCAGCTGAAGACGAAAGGAAAATTGAAAAGCAAGAAAAAGAACTAGAAAGCCAAAGTTTTATAAATAGTCGTTTATTTCTTGTTTTATCTGGGGCAATTTCTGCTTTCTTAATATTAGCAGTTGTTGCGCTTGTATTGGGTCGGTTGAATAAATCTTCTGCTTCATCTGGTAATCAACCTGTAGCGAAAAAAGAAGTAGAACCAACTCCTGAGGAATCATTCAATTTAGAACCAGAACCAGAACCAGAACCTGAACTTTCTCTTGATGGTGAATTGTCACTTGATGACGAACTTTCATTAGATGATGAATTGTCACTAGACGATGAGCTATCCCTTGATGATGAACTTTCAATTGACCTAGCAGAGTCAGATGAGTTGCTATCTGATGACGTCATACACCTAGATGATGATTTAGAGAGTGATGAACTTGATGATTTGGATGATCTAGAAGACATTATCTTAGATGACGATGAAAGTAATGAACTATCTGACGGTGAATTAGAACAGGGTGATTTAGACGCATTACTTTCTGGATTAGATGAGGGTGACTCTTTAGAAGAAGAACCAGAAAGTGAAACTCTAGAAAATGGTCAACTCGATCAAAGTGATTTAAATGATCTTCTTGGAAGTTTAGACGATTTAGAAAGTGATGCTGAAGAAATTGTTGATATTGATGACGCACTAAATGAAGAAGGGCTAGCTGAAATTGAAGAAGAAATCTCAGCAGATGTAACCGATCCTGATGATATCGATGCCTTACTTGACTCAGCTACACCAGATGTAACAGATCCTGATGATATCGATGCCTTAATTGACTCAGCTACACCTGATGTAACCGATCCTGATGATATCGATGCCTTGCTTGATTCAGCTACACCAGATGTAACAGATCCTGATGATATCGATGCCTTGCTTGATTCAGTTACACCAGATGTAACCGATCCAGATGATATCGATGCCTTACTTGACTCAGCCACACCAGATGTAACCGATCCTGATGATATCGATGCCTTGCTTGATTCAGTTACACCAGATGTAACTGATCCAGATGATATCGATGCCTTACTTGCCGCTGCTTCGCCAGCGAAAGAGGTGATTGGAGCTGAAGTACCAGAGGGTGCAGATGTGACAGACCCAGATGATATCGATGCCTTACTTGCCGCTGCTTCGCCAGCTGAAGAGGTGATTGAAGCTGAAGTACCAGACGGTGCAGATGTGACAGACCCAGATGATATCGATGCCTTACTTGCTGCTGCTTCGCCAGCGGAAGAGGTGATTGAAGCTGAAGTACCAGACGGTGTAGATGTGACAGACCCAGATGATATCGATGCCTTACTTGCCGCTGCTTCGCCAGCGGAAGAAGTGATTGAAGCTGAAGTACCAGACGGTGCAGATGTGACAGACCCAGATGATATCGATGCCTTACTTGCCTCGGCAGGTGTTTCAGAGCAAGAAAAAAATCAGGTAGAAGAAATAACAGAAGTTGATGAAACGTCTGAATTTACCGAAGAATCACAAGGCAAGCCAAGTGAGAATACTCTTAAAATTGAAAATTTCAGTGAAGAGTATATTGCTCCTTTTCTCGATGTAGATTTTAGTGATATGACATCAGATGATACTGTTACAATTGACAATGATAACCTAACAGAAGTGGTCTCAGAAGACATTGTCGACGATTTAATAGATGACGACGAACTTGATATCGATGCATTAATTTCTCAAGTTAATGATGAGGCACCAACTGATAATAGTACTTTAGAAGATGAAAGTTTAGATATAGGCGATGATTTATTATCAGGCTTTGATATTGACAGCGAAAGTGATAGTGAAGATGTTGATGATGAAACGTTGGCAGCATTATCAACTGATTTTGATGAGTCTACTCTGACCCAATTATTAAATGATGAAAAATCGTCTAACTCATCAGTTGATTTGTCACCTGACTTTACTGATCAAAATGTTTTAGCTGATCTACTTGCTGACGATGATGATAATAAAGAAGTGGTGGCTGAAGCTTCAGAAATAGAAGATATTCAAGAGTTAGATAGTTTAGACTTCGATGAGCTATTAGCAAACATTGAAGAAGAGTCTACGGTATCAAATGATGTTAATGCGCTTGAAATAGAAGATGATTTTGATATTGCTCAAGACACTAACAACGAACTAAATGATAGTACTACTTTAGAACCTGACAGAGACTTTGTTTCTGTAGATTCCCTATTATCAGATAGCCTAGAAGATAACGTTATTGAAGAGCCTTACGATAAAGCCAATATTGAAGTTGGTTTGAACGATTTCCCTGAATTTACCTCTGAGACAACTGATGTCGATGTTGATGAAGATGCTCAGGGGGTAACGGCAAAATTAGATTTGGCTAAAGTTTATATCGAAATAGGAGATGTTGAAAATGCGGAAGTTATTTTATCTGATGTCGTTAGCCAAGGTGATGCTCAACAACAACTTGAAGCACAACAGTTACTTGATAGTTTAAATATGTAGTTTAAACTTTTGAATAAAATAACGACTAGCAATAGATATTGTTAGTCGTTTTTTTTACTCAAAATTTATAACTTAACGACTGTTAAGTTATTTCAAGTGCTATAATGCCGCGCGAAAATGGCTTAATAGTCAATTGTTTTCAGATAATGAGATGGGGTTAAAATGCGCTACGCCTTAGGTGTTGAATATGATGGAAAAAACTATTGTGGCTGGCAGAGGCAAAAAAATGTAGCGAGTGTTCAGCAAGCGTTAGAGGTTGCATTGTCTAATATTGCTGATGAGTCGATTGAAGTTATTTGTGCTGGCCGCACAGACACTGGTGTGAATGCCACTAATCAAGTTGTTCATTTTGATACAAATAAGATTAGGAAAGATGTCGCTTGGACTTTGGGGGTAAATACACACTTACCAAATGATATTGCCGTAACTTGGGTTAAGGAAGTCAGTGCTGACTTTCACGCACGTTTTAGTGCTACCGCAAGACGATATCGTTATATTATTGGTAATACAAGACTACGCTCTGCAATACTAAGTAGTGGTATCAGTCATTGTCACTTCCCGTTAGATGAAAACTTGATGCATCAAGGTGCACAATATTTATTGGGTCGCAATGACTTTACTTCTTTTCGCACTGTTCACTGTCAATCCCATTCACCAAACAGAACATTAATTCATTGTAATGTTTCGAGGCAGGGGAGTTTTATTATCATTGATATAAAAGCCAATGCCTTTTTACATCACATGGTTAGGAATATTGCCGGTAGCCTGATGGTTATAGGACAAGCAAAACAACCGGTATCTTGGATTAAGGAAGTATTGGACGCGAAAAACAGATGTGTTGCTGGTATGACAGGACCTTCAGCAGGTTTATATTTTGTTGATGTTGATTACCCTGCAGAGTTTGATATCCCAAAAAGAAATCTTGGGCCATTGTTTTTAAGCTAAAAACACTTGAACTGTTATTACTCCCAGAATGTGATAGTTATTAATTACTTAAATTTAACAAAACAGACCAGTTTTTTATATTCAAAGTATACTAAACTATGGTCTAATCACGGGTTATACGTGTTTTTATAATATATTTGAAATTTGATGAGGAATATTTCATCAATATTTGGTTTTTATTCGTTTCAATAGGCAAAAATTAAATTATGAGTTGGATAGAGAAAATTCTCCCTAAAGCAAAGTCGACACAAAAAAGAAACATTCCTGAAGGAGTGTGGAGTAAGTGTACGTCTTGTAATGCTGTGCTTTATAAAGTCGAGTTAGAGCGACAAATCTTTGTATGTCCAAAGTGTGACCATCATATGCGGATCAGTGCCCGTAAACGCATTGAAAACTTTTTAGATCAAGGCGAAAGAGTTGAACTTGGTGAAGAGTTTGAAGCTCAGGATATCTTGAAGTTCAAAGATTCAAAGCGCTATAAAGATCGATTGTCTTCAGCGCAGAAAAATACTGGCGAAAAAGATGCCCTAGTGGTTATGAAAGGTGAGTTACACGGATTGCCTATTGTGGTTGCTGCTTTTGAGTTTGCTTTCTTAGGTGGTTCAATGGCTTCTGTTGTAGGGGCAAGGTTTGTTAAAGGGGTAGAATACTGTTTAGAGCATAATTTACCTTTTGTTTGCTTTTCAGCCAGTGGCGGTGCAAGAATGCAAGAGGCATTATTTTCATTGATGCAAATGGCAAAAACTAGTGCTGCATTGGCTAAAATGAGTGAAAAAGGTCTACCTTATGTTTCAGTATTAACGGATCCTACCATGGGAGGTGTTTCAGCTAGTTTAGCTATGTTAGGCGATATTAATGTTGCCGAGCCTAAAGCGCTAATCGGTTTTGCTGGACCTCGTGTTATTGAGCAAACTGTTCGTGAAAAATTACCTGAAGGCTTCCAACGTAGTGAATTTTTATTAGAAAAAGGTGCGATTGACTTAATTGTTGACCGTCGTGAAATGCGCGCAACATTAGCACGTATGTTAGCGAAATTTACAGGTCAAGAAAGCCCTGTAAAAGCTGTTTCTTAGATAAATATATTTGCTATTAGATAATTTATGTCAGAAAGCTATATAAGCCACTCGCCAAGAAATAACTTAGCGCAGTGGCTTTGTTATTTAGAAACTATTCATGCGACTGAAATTGATTTAGGTTTGAATCGTATTACACAAGTTGCTAAACGTTTAGCTATTGATTTTAGCTTCGCTAAGGTGATTACTGTTGCTGGGACAAACGGAAAAGGTACCACTTGTGCTTTTCTTGAAAATGCCATTTTAGCAGAAAATAAATCGGTTGCTGTTTACTCATCACCTCATATTGAAAAATTTAATGAACGCTTAAGAATAAATAAAGTTGATATCGATGATCAGTCATTAATTGAGGCTTTCGATCTAATTGAAGAAGCCCGTGGTGATATTTCTCTTACTTACTATGAATACACAACTTTAGCCGCTTTTATCATTCTAACCACGCTTCGTCCTGAATTTATTATTTTAGAAGTGGGTCTTGGGGGGCGTTTAGATGCTACTAATATGATAGATGCAGATATAGCTGTAATTACTACCATTGATTTAGATCATCAAGCATTTTTGGGTGATAGTCGAGAACTCATTGGTTTTGAAAAAGCTGGTATCATGCGCCCTCACGGTTTAGCGGTACTGGGAGATACGAAGCCTCCACTGTCCATTCTTAAACATGCAGTGGCAATCAATGCCCAATTAAAAGTTCGTGGCAAAGATTTCTCTGTGAATACTGCCATTAGTGACTGGCAGTGGACTTTTGATAGATTATCACTAAAGGGCTTAGATAAAACCAATATACCTCAAGACAATGTAGCCACCGCATTATCAGTATTGCAATTGCTTAACTTCGAATTAAACTCTGCTAAAGTGAATCAATTGATTAAAGCGACCAAGGTTCCTGGTCGCACAGAATTATTTAAAGGTGAATGTGATGTACTATTAGATGTTGCACATAACCCACAAGCTGCAAAGTATTTAGAGCAGTACTTAATTGATTTAATCAAATCTAATAAGTATCAGCGAATATACGGTGTTGTTGGTATGTTGGCTGATAAAGACGTGGTAAATACTTTGTCGCCAATGGTAGAACTTATTGATGAATGGTACATTGGCTGCTTGTCAGTACCTAGGGCTGCCACTAGTGAATTAATTAGTAAGCAGTTAAAAGAAATATCACCTGAAAGTAAGATACTCAATTGTTTTGACAATGTCGGTCAGGCATTTAAAATAGCGAGTAAAAATGTTAGTAGAAATGATTTAATCGTTGTTTTTGGCTCTTTCTTTACTGTTGCTGAAATTAGACGATTACTTATTTAGATTATTCTTTTTATTAATGTACGTATTTAGCTAATTAGTTAGGAGTTACGTTTGTCTACACCTTTTCAAAATCGCCTAGTGGGCACTATTATCGTTTCTGCCGCTGTTGTCATTTTTCTTCCTGATATTCTCGACGGTGAAAAACAGTCATATCAAGCTGACTTTGAAGCAATACCTTCAGCTCCTACTTTTGAGCAAACTCAAGAGAACAAGTCATTTCCATCAGAGAAACTTAAAGAACTACCGACAGTAATTATAAGCGAAGAAAAGGCTTTAGACGATGCTTCCCTTGCTGACGATACAATTAAAAATGATAATAGTGATTTAAAAATAGCCGTACTCACTAAAGATAAACCTGTGATTGAAAAAAAATCACTCGCTGAGACTAATCAAACGGCCACTAAAAAAATCACTACAAAAAAGGTAGCTAAAACCACAGTAAAAGCTCCTGAAAAAGCGGTTATTGAAAGAGCATGGGTTATTCATTTAGGTAGCTTTCGACATAAACAGAATGTTAAAGAGTTATTAGCTAAATTAAAAAAGAATGGTTATGTCACATTTACCAAACCAATAAAGACAAAAAATGGTACTTTAACAAAAGTTTTTGTTGGTCCTGAATTAATCAAGTCATCCTTAGAAAAAAAATTATCAAAACTTAAGACGTTAACTGGGGTGCAAGGGAAGGTTGCCCGTTATTATGCAAATAAATAATGTGGATAGTTCTGTAAACTATAGCTAAAAAAGATAAAAAAATGGCGCATCAGCTCATTGATCTGTTAGAATGCGCGCCTCTAATATGATGAGAACTTCGATTTATGGTTTGGATAGATTATGCCATCTTGGCAGTCATTGGTATATCGACACTAATCAGTCTGGTGCGCGGCTTTGTAAAAGAAGCTGTATCACTCGTTGTATGGTTTAGTGCATTTTTTATTGCCAGTACTTTTTATCTAAAGTTAGCGACCCTTTTAACGAATATATCTGAACAGTTTCTGCGAAATGCTGCGGCAATTGCTATCCTTTTTATATCAACATTAATCCTTGGTGCTTTAATCAACTATTTGATTGGCCAGCTAGTGACCAAAACCGGCTTGTCTGGAACAGATCGTGTGCTTGGTCTTGCTTTTGGTGCACTTAGAGGAGCATTAGTTGTTAGTGCAATGTTGTTTTTTATGGATGCATTTAGTTCTGCTGCTGCTACTGATTGGTGGCAAGCATCGCAATTAATTCCTGAATTTACCTTAGTGGTAGAATGGTTCTTCGAGTATTTAAAAGAATCATCAAGTTTTTTGAAATAAATTAATCAATGATCAATTCATTGGTACATTAACCTTTCTGCGGAGAAAATTTCATGTGTGGTATTGTTGGCATTGTCGGTAAAACACCTGTTGGTCAATTATTATATGATGGTTTAACGGTGCTTCAGCATCGAGGCCAAGACGCCGCTGGTATTGTTACTATTAGTGATAATACGTTTAGGCTACGTAAGGGAAATGGTCTTGTCAAAGACGTTTTTCATACGCGTCATATGCTGAGGTTACAAGGGAATATTGGTATTGGCCATGTTCGCTATCCAACTGCGGGAACATCAAGTTCTTCAGAAGCTCAGCCATTTTATGCTAATTCGCCTTTTGGACTATCACTGGCGCATAATGGCAATTTAACAAATGGTGAAGAATTAAAAGTATGGTTGCGTGAAGATGCACATCGGCATGTTAATACTACCTCAGACTCTGAATTGTTGTTAAATATTCTAGCTCACGAATTACAGTACTCAGGCAATAGCTTAACTCCTGATGACATATTTACTGCTGTGGCTAATGTACATAAACGTGTACGGGGTGCTTATGCAACAGTAGCTTTGGTAATTGGTCATGGACTGATTGCTTTTAGAGATCCCAATGGTATTCGCCCTCTAGTTTTTGGTAAGCGTGAGATTGAAACGGGTGTTGAATACATGGTAGCTTCAGAGTCTGTAGCATTAGATGCTTGTGGTTTTGAATTTGTTCGAGATATTGCCCCTGGCGAGGCTATCTTTTTTCCTGAAAATGGTCCATTACATAGTAAGCAGTGTGCAGAAAATCCGACTTATAACCCATGTATTTTTGAATTTGTATATTTTGCCCGTCCAGATTCAACGATGGATAAAATGTCGGTTTATGGCTCTCGTGTTGAGATGGGCAAAAAACTAGGTCAAAGAATTGCTGAACAATGGGATGAACTTGATATTGATGTGGTTATTCCTATTCCAGAAACCTCTTGTGATATTGCCCTAGAAATAGCTCAACAGTTAGATTTACCTTATCGACAAGGTTTTGTAAAAAATCGTTATATTGGTCGTACGTTTATTATGCCCGGACAAGAGCAACGAAAAAAGTCTGTAAGACAAAAACTCAATGCAATTAAAACTGAGTTTGTAGGTAAAAATGTATTATTAGTTGATGACTCGATAGTTCGAGGAACAACTTCAGGACAGATTATTGAAATGGCTCGTGCATCTGGTGCAAAAAAAGTTTATTTTGCTTCGGCAGCTCCAGAAGTGCGCTTCCCTAATGTGTATGGTATTGATATGCCAAGTGCAAACGAATTGGTTGCTCATGGTAGAGAGCTTGATGATATCTGTCGCTTAATTGGTGCTGATAAATTAATTTTTCAAACCATTGATGATCTTATCACCGCAGTATCTTCAGGAAACCCTGAAATAAAAGCCTTTGATACTTCTGTATTTAACGGTCGATATATCACTAATGATATTGATCAAACATATCTGGAAAGGCTTGATGCGTTAAGAAACAATACCTCTAAAGAAATAACAGACAAAAATGCAGACTCAATCCTTGATATGCATAATGAAGGTGAAGAGTAGTTGTTTACACTCATTGAATAAAAAAAAGGCACGTTACGTGCCTTTTTTATTGATAAAATTGAACTTGGTTAGGAAATAAACTCAGGACCGAAACCAATTCCTATCATAACTGCACTTGCCGCCATAATACCGACAAGCAAAACAAGACCACAAGTTACCACTGAGCTTGAATAAATAAAGCCCTTCTCTTCTTCGATATTCATCATAATCGGTACACCCGAATATAATAAATAAACTGAATAAGACATAGCAACAATCCCTGCAAGTGCGACAAACCATAAAACGGGAAATAATGCAGTGATGCCGACCATTAATAATGGCGTTGCTGTGTATGCAGCTAATTCTAAAGACTGAGTGAAATTAGGTGTTGAGTCAAATGTTTTAGCCATCCAATGAATCAAATAGGCTAGTGCAAAAACACCACAGATTAAAGCGACGTACATAGCAACAGACATCGTCATAGCGCTTGCTTGAGTAAGTTTGATTGGGTCCCCCGCGCCAATTGTCCAACCTATATGGGCCGCTGCGAAATAGCCACAAATGGCTGGGATAAGTGCTACTGTTAAAATGTGTACTAAAGAGTACATCAAGCTTTCATGGCGTTTTTCAATTGTTTGCCATTCATCTCTAGGGTGAGCGTAAAGCCCCCAAATATGATTTAAGATCATAAACTTCTCCTCGCTGTCCCAGATAATATATCTAACGGTGTATTATTTTACCGTAGATTGCTTATCGACTTGTGTATTGCTCTTAAGTTTTTAAGCCGATAGGTTATTTATGTAAGATGGTGAAGCATTCGTCAAGACTTGTTTTAAAAACAACCGTTAAAGAGGTAAAATAATTATTTTTTATATCCAAAATAACTATAGTTTATAGTTTATATGTTTTTTAGTTATTTAAATGGGCGTTTTCTATCAGTTTAATTTACATAAATAAGTGTGTTTTGATTGAAATCAAACAAAAGGTTGGCTGTTATTGGTAATGCTCATCTAATTAAGCAATCTTCACTCTAACAACTTTCATTATTTCTACTTCAAAACCAGCAACTTTCTCAATTTCTGGGTAATAAGTTATATTAACTTGTTGGCCTTGTAATGATTTATAGCGTTTTTTACGTTTATATTTAAAGGGCACATCAACACCTTCTAACATTACTGTATTGAAAAGCCATTCATCTTGCTCACGTTGAACATGTGAGCTGACTTTGATTTGTTCTGTATGAACAAGTTTTTGATGTTGTTTTAAAAGTTTATCTGTCGGTGATTTCAAACTACCCCCTGATCTAGCACTATAAAAGACTAGAAAAACTGATTTTTCCTAGTATCTCAGTTAATAGCTATTTAAAATAGCTGTTAACACTAACTTTTATTCAGTTTGATATGACAACTTCAACTCTTTTAAAACCAATACTTTCATTCTTGCAGGCACAAACTCCAGATAGCTGGATTAATGAGGCAAAAAAGCCTGAACATTTATCTTTATTACTTACTGACCATATGATTTGTGAGTTAAAAGCCGGACAAACTGCTATGTGGCTCATTAGAAAGTATGCAGTTGATAAAGAAAGTGGTGAAGCATTGTTACAATGGTTGCAGCCCTATGAAAAATATATTTATCGCAAAGAAGGTGATCTAAATAGTTTGGCTGATCATGACAAGCTATCAAAGTCGATAGTTCCTAAAGGTGATTCACTATTTGGCCAGAATTTAATTGATAAAATGGTGTTACTGATAAAAGAAGAGCTGCATCACTTTTATCAGGTGTTAGAAATCATGGAATCGCGAGGCATTGAATATGAAAACATTACCGCAAGCAGATATGCAAAAGGCTTAATGAGCAAAGTGCGTACACATGAGCCTGCGACCTTAATTGATAAATTAATCTGTGGCGCATATATAGAAGCAAGGTCATGTGAACGTTTTGCTAAACTTGCACCTTTTTTAGATGATGAGTTGAACAAATTTTATATTTCATTGCTTAGATCTGAAGCTAGACATTATCAAGATTATTTATCACTAGCAGAAGAAGTGGCAGGTGAAGATATTTCAGAGAGAGTGAAATATTTTGGGGAGATTGAAGCCCAACTTATAACATCACCAGATAGTGACTTTAAATTTCATAGTGGCACGCCAGTTTAGAAGCTTGTAGTCATTAAGGTAAAGCCATCGTTGGATACTTTCAGCCACGCTCCTTGTTCATACCAGTCACCTAAAACTATGCGTTTTGCTGGTTGGTTATTAGCCGTGATATTATGAACAAAAGGGCGGTGTGTGTGACCATGAATAAGCCATTGGCAATTATTTGTTTCTAAACACTTAATTACTTCTAAAGGATTCACATCCATGATTTCTTGAGATTTCAGCGCTGTTGCTGCAGAACTTTTTTTACGGTAGTTTTCCGCTATTTTACGTCTAACAGATAATGGTAAAGACTTGATAATAGTCTGCCACCACCAAGAACGTGATTTTTTTCGAAACTTTTGATAATCAACATCATCGATACAAAGAGTATCACCATGCATTATAATGCTTTGATGACCATGTAAATCTATGCACTTAATTTCTGGTAATAAAATCATGCCTGATTTTTTTGCGTATTTTTTTCCAATCAGAAAATCTCTATTTCCATGGATATAATAAATTATGGTGCCACTTTGCTTTAATTTTAATAATGCCGATGCAATGGTTGTAACAAACTCACTATCGTCATCATCGCCAATCCAACTTTCAAACAAATCACCTAGTATGTAAAGTGTTTTTGCTTGTATCGCTTCTTTTTCAAGAAATGAAATAAAGCAAGTCGTTATATCGGATCTGTTTTGAGTTAGATGTAAATCTGCAATGAAGTAGGTTACAGCTTGTTTGTTCGTTTGAGTCATCGGCATTAAGGTCTGTTAAAGCGGTGGTGTAAATTTAAGCGATTTCGATTGCTTCAATGATAATTTCGTCTTTGGGTACGTCGTCATGAAAGCCGCGGCGTCCAGTTTCAGCCAATGCCATTTTATCAACAACTTCCATACCTTCGACAACTTGTGCGAATACACAATATCCCCAACCAGCTTCAGATTCATTTTTATGATCTAAAAAGTCATTGTCGCTTAAGTTAATAAAAAACTGAGCAGATGCTGAATGAGGATCGTTAGTACGAGCCATTGCCAAGCTACCACGTGTATTACTCAAACCATTATTTGCTTCATTTTTTATACTAGCACGAGATTCTTTTTCGTCCATGCCTGCAGCAAATCCACCACCTTGTGCCATAAACCCTTTAATTACGCGGTGAAAAATAGTGCCGTTATAAAAGCCATCTTCAGCATATTGCTGAAAGTTTTTCGCCGAAATAGGGGCTTTGTCAAAATCTAACTCAACTTTAATATCACCAAGGTTTGTCTTGAAGGTAATCATATTTTTCTCTCATTTTATATTGAAAAGTTTTTCCAAAATTTAGTGATGTGGATTGTAACGTATTTCTTTGCGAAAATGTGTAGATCTGGTGACCAATTTGTTTTGTTAAGGTACAATTATGTGAATTTCGCTCAACGGGAGCGGATTAATATTTTAATAAAGGAAATAAATAGAGCTATGCTACAAATTTACAATACATTAAGCCGAAAAAAAGAAACATTTAAACCTATTGTTGAAGGAAAGGTTGGCTTGTATGTTTGTGGGATCACTATTTATGATTTTCTGCATATTGGTCACGCGCGTACTTATGTTGCTTTTGATATTGTCGCACGTTATTTAAAACACTTAGGGTATGAGGTTACACATGTCCGTAACATCACCGATGTTGATGATAAAATAATTAAACGCGCCCAAGAAAACAACGAAACATGCGAAAGTTTAACTTCTCGCATGACCAAAGAGATGTATCAAGATTTTGATGATTTAAATATTATGCGTCCAGATCTTGATCCTACAGTTACCGAACATATGCCTGAGATTATCGCATTAATTGAGCGCTTAATTGATCGAGGACACGCCTATGTAGCAAGTAACGGTGATGTGCTTTTTGAAGTGAAAACTTATGGCGATTATGGCAAGTTGAGTTTGCAGAACCTCGATATGCTGCAAGCTGGCGCACGTGTTGAAGTAGATAACACTAAAAGAAATTCGATGGATTTTGTTTTGTGGAAAATGGCAAAGCCGGGGGAACCTAGCTGGGATTCAGCTTGGGGAAAAGGCCGTCCAGGTTGGCATATTGAATGTTCTGCGATGAATAGTAAACATTTAGGAGAGCATTTTGATATTCATGGTGGCGGCTCAGACTTACAATTTCCACACCATGAAAATGAAATTGCACAATCTTGTTGTGCCTTTGATACGCCATACGTCAACTATTGGATGCATGGCGGCATGGTACAAATTAATAAAGAAAAAATGTCTAAGTCTCTAAATAATTTCTTTACCTTAAGAAGTGTATTAAAAGAATATGACGCAGAATCTGTACGTTTCTTTTTAACATCAAGCCATTACCGTAGTCAGTTAAATTATTCTCAAGATAATTTAACACAAGCTCGTGCAGGACTTGAACGTCTGTATACATCTCTTCGTGGAGTGGAACAGGTTAAAGTTCCATTAACAGATAATGAGTATGTTGAACGTTTTGAAAAAGCAATGAATGATGACTTCAGTTGTCCTGAAGCTATGCCGGTTTTATTTGAGTTAGCTAAAGAAATCAACCGGATTAAAAATGAAGATATTAATAAAGCAGGGCAGTTGGCTTATATCCTAGTCAAACTTGGCGCTATTTTAGGTATTGCTCAAAATTCACCTGAAGATTTTTTACAAGGTGATACGGCAACCGATGATGAAGCTGTTTATGTCGAAGCATTAATCAAACAGCGTAATGAAGCTAGAGTAAACAAAGACTGGGCATCTGCTGATGATGCGCGTGATAAGCTCAATGAAATGAAAATTATTCTTGAAGATAGTGCAAATGGTACAACTTGGCGCAAAGGATAAATAAAAGGTAGGTCAATCAGCTATCAGGTATTCTTGGTAGCTGATTATTAACCGTTGTTCTCTATTAGTTATTGCCCGAACTCCTCACAAGCAATTAATGTATTTTCAATTAAACTTGCTACAGTCATCGGTCCAACTCCACCTGGAACAGGTGTGATGTGAGCGGCTTTAGTTTGAGCAACATCAAAACCTACATCCCCGACTAATTTGCCATTGTCTAATCGATTAATACCGACATCGATAACAATAGCACCTTCTTTTACCCAATCTCCTGGAATAAATGATGGCCTACCGACAGCAACAACTAATAAGTCGGCATTACGAACTTTTGTTTCTAGATCTTTAGTGAAACGATGGGTTGTGGTTACCGTGCATCCTGCTAGTAATAATTCTAAGGTCATAGGCCGACCAACAATATTAGATGCTCCAACAACTAAAGCTTCTAAACCATGAGGTTCAACGCCTGTTGACTCTATTAACGTGATAATGCCTTTTGGTGTACATGGTCGTAATCCTGGCTGGCGCAAAACTAGTTTGCCAACGTTAAAGGGGTGGAAACCATCAACATCTTTTTGAGGGTTAATATGCTCTATCACTAAATTAGCGTTTAATCCTTTTGGTAAAGGTAGCTGTACTAGAATACCATCGATTGCAGTATCGTGATTTAACACATCGATTAATTCAAATAGTTCATCCTCGGATGTGGAAGAGGGAAGGTCATAGGAGCGAGAAACAAAACCGACTTCTTCACAAGCCCTTCGTTTGCTACCAACATATACTTGAGAAGCTGGGTCGCTACCCACTAAAATCACTGCCAATCCTGGAGCACGTAAACCTTTTGTCACTCTTTGGCTTACTTTTGATTTTACTGTTTGTCTAACTTGTGAGGCAATTGCTTTACCGTCAATTAATAGTGCTGTCATGGTTATTAAATAAATACCGAATTGTTGCTACGCGATTATTAAAGCGTAGATATAATGAAAACCAGTGGTATTTTGCCATATTCAACTCAAAACGTGTAGATGAAAATACACACAGTTGCAGAAATAGTTTGATAAACACAACCTTCATTTATAAATAACGGTATATAACAATAATATTTAAACAATAATACCCACTAGAAGGGGTTTGATGGTTACTTGAACTGTAACTGGTTAAAAATAGTCAATGTGATTTAAAAGTGAGCGAACAAAACTTTTTTTATAAAAAAGGTTTGACGCGGCACAAGCAACTCGGTAATATCCGCACCCGTTGAAAGCAAGACAATTAATTGCTATTAACGAAGTAAATATCGGTGATTAGCGCAGCTTGGTAGCGCACTTGGTTTGGGTCCAAGGGGTCGCAGGTTCGAATCCTGCATCACCGACCACTTTTATAAAGTGGTTTTGCTTTTGTAGGTAATTGTGCGCCCTTAGCTCAGCTGGATAGAGCAACGCCCTTCTAAGGCGTGGGTCGCAGGTTCGAATCCTGCAGGGCGCGCCATACAACAAAAGTGAAATTGTAAAAGTAAGAAAGAATAAAATGAAGCGATGGTGGCTATAGCTCAGTTGGTAGAGCCCCGGATTGTGATTCCGGTTGTCGAGGGTTCAAATCCCTTTAGCCACCCCATTCATTTTAATAATATCTATCGGTGATTAGCGCAGCTTGGTAGCGCACTTGGTTTGGGTCCAAGGGGTCGCAGGTTCGAATCCTGCATCACCGACCACTTCTTTAAAATCAACATTTCTTTTTAAGCTTCAATATTTAAATTATTCTCAATGTTTTTTATTTTTATTCTATGAATACGGTTTCGTATTGTTTTTTTTAATTAAATTAACATCAATCGATACGAATAATTATTATTGTCCATTTTTCAAAGTAGTGTTTGAAATTCTTAAGATATTAATTAGGTAATTTACACTTAATTGGTTGAAAATCACCCGAACAGAAAAATATTTTATTTATCCGCTCGACTCTTGAAGCAAGCACCGCTATAATTTCGCGTCACTATTTTTAATCTGAACCATATTTATTCGGATTTTCCGGACTCTAATAACGTTAAGTTATGTGGGTAAAAGCAATGGGAAATATGTATTTTCATATTCTTATTGTCGATAAAGTCGTTCTTGAATGCGTAAATTCGCTAAGTTTTGAGGTAAGTAAATGCAAGTTTCAGTTGAGACCACACAAGGTTTGGAACGTCGTTTGACTATTACTGTTCCAGCCGAATCAGTAGATGTTGAAGTTAAAAATCGTCTTCGCCATATCGCTAAGACCCAACGTATCAACGGTTTTCGCCCTGGTAAAGTTCCACCGTCAGTTATACAAAAACGCTATGGACAATCAGTTCGTCAAGAAGTTGCAGGCGAACTAATGCAGCGTAACTTTGTTGATGCTATTGTTGCTGAAAAATTAAACCCTGCGGGTCGCCCTAACTTTGTTGCAAAAAGCAATGAAGATGGCAAAGCGTTCGAATTTGAAGCAACGTTTGAGATTTACCCTGTTGTTGAATTAAAAGATTTAGAAAAAATAACTATTGAACAACCTGCCGTTGAAGTAACAGATAAAGATTTAGACGAAATGTTTGAAACTTTACAAAACCAGCATAAAACGTGGAAAGAAAACAAACGTAAAACCAAAAAAGGCGATAAGTTAACAATCGACTTTACAGGTCGTGTTGACGGTGAAGACTTTGAAGGTGGAAAAGCTGAAAACTTTGAATTAGAATTAGGCGCTGGCCGTATGATTCCTGGTTTTGAGAAAGATATTATCGGCATGAAAGTTGGTGAAGAAAAAACGATCACGGTAACTTTCCCAGACGATTATCATGCTGAAAACCTAAAAGGTAAAGATGCGGAATTTGATATTGTTGTTAACAAAACTGAAGGACCTACATTACCGAAAGTTGATGAAGAGTTTGCTAAACTTTTCAATATTGAAGAAGGTGGTGTTGAAGCTTTACGTGATGAAGTGCGTAAAAACATGACTCGCGAATTAAACCAAGCGGTTAAGGCTAAAGTTAAAGAGCAAGCGATTGAAGGTTTATTATCAACTAATGAAGTTGATTTACCAAGCGGTCTTGTTGCTCAGGAAGTTGAAGTTCTACGTAAACAAGCAATGGAGCGTTTTGCTGGTCAAATGGACCCTAAAAACATGCCTGAGTTACCTGCTGACATGTTCACTGAACAAGCTCAACGTCGTGTAAAAATTGGTTTGTTATTAGGCGAAGTTATTAAAGTTAACGAATTAAAAGTTGACGAAGAAAAAGTTAACGAATTAATTGCTTCTGCAGCTTCCGCTTATGAAGACCCACAAGAAGTTATTGAATACTACAACAGCAACGCTGAAATGAAACAACAAATGCAAAATGTTGCTTTAGAAGAGCAAGCGGTTGACTTTTTACTTGAAAAAGCAAAAGTTAAAAGCAAAAAAGCAAACTTTAAAGACATTATGAATCCAGAAGGTAAGTAGTACTTGTACGAATATTATTCATTATTAGTTATTAAGATGAATTAATTTGCATAGGGATAACGCTTTCGATTGACATTGTGTCAAGCAATAGCTTAAATGGCTTGTATGGGGACATACGAGCCATTTTTTTAATTTAAGGATATATCTTTGTTTACTTCTATGAACAATTCTCACGATTTAACTAATACTACTGAGAGTGCATTGGTGCCTATGGTGGTTGAACAAACTCCTAAAGGCGAACGTTCTTATGATATTTATTCTCGTTTATTGAAAGAACGAGTGATTTTTTTATGTGGTCAAGTTGAAGATCATATGGCTAATTTGATTGTTGCGCAGTTATTATTTTTAGAATCAGAAAGTCCAGAAAAAGACATATTTTTATATATCAACTCTCCAGGTGGCTCAGTAACTGCCGGTATGGCAATATATGATACAATGAAGTTCATTAAACCAAACATCAGTACAGTTTGTATTGGACAAGCTGCCAGTATGGGAGCCTTTTTGTTATCAGGTGGAGAAAAAGGTAAACGTTATTGTCTGCCAAATGCACGTGTTATGATTCACCAGCCCCTAGGTGGCTTCCAAGGGCAGGCGTCTGACTTTGAAATACATGCAAAAGAAATTTTACACATCAAAGAAAAATTAAACCGCTTGATGGCTGATCACACAGGGCAACCTTTAGATAAAGTATCTCAAGATACTGACCGTGATAACTTCTTAAGTGCAGAAAGTGCGGTTGAATATGGTTTAGTTGATGCCATATTAGAACAACGCGAAATAAATAAATAAAATTATTCATTATTAATATTGTTATCTTGAAAAAATATGAAATACTCAAGGTAACAAGGAAGTGAATGAATATTTGAATTCAAATGGTAGAGGTACGGTATGACCGATATAAAAAGCGGTGACGGCGATAACGGCAAGTTACTGTATTGCTCTTTTTGTGGCAAAAGCCAACACGAAGTACGTAAACTTATTGCAGGTCCTTCTGTTTTTGTCTGTGATGAGTGTGTTGAGCTCTGTAACGATATTATTCGTGAAGAAATTAAAGAGATTTCACCCAAAGAAGACAAAGAAAGTCTTCCTACACCTGTAGAAATACGTGAAAGTTTAGATGACTATGTTATTGGACAGGAACATGCTAAAAAAGTATTAGCGGTTGCTGTTTATAACCATTATAAACGTCTTCGCAATGGCGACTCTCATAATGGTATTGAGCTTGGTAAAAGTAACATTTTACTGATAGGCCCTACGGGTAGTGGTAAAACGTTACTGGCTGAAACATTAGCTAGATTACTCGATGTGCCTTTTACTATGGCCGATGCCACTACGTTAACTGAGGCAGGTTATGTTGGTGAAGATGTTGAAAATATTATTCAGAAATTATTACAGAAATGTGATTATGACGTAGAAAAAGCACAGCGTGGCATTGTTTATATCGATGAAATTGATAAGATTTCGCGTAAATCGGATAATCCATCGATTACACGTGATGTTTCTGGTGAAGGTGTACAACAGGCATTATTAAAACTTATTGAAGGAACTATCGCTTCTGTACCACCTCAAGGTGGTCGTAAACACCCTCAACAAGAGTTTTTACAGGTTGATACTTCTAAGATATTATTTATCTGTGGTGGCGCTTTCTCTGGTCTTGATAAAGTTGTCGAGCAACGCTCATTGAAAGGCACAGGTATAGGTTTCGGCGCTGAAGTTCGAAGTAAAGATATCGAAAAATCTTTAACTGAAAACTTTCAAAATGTTGAGCCAGAAGATTTAGTGAAGTATGGTTTAATTCCTGAGTTTATTGGCCGTCTACCTGTCGTTGCTACGTTAACAGAACTTGATGAAGATGCGTTAATTCAAATACTTCAAGAGCCTAAAAATGCATTAACTAAACAATTTACCGCACTTTTTGATATGGAAGGTGTCGAGTTAGAGTTTAGAAAAGATGCATTGTTAGCTATTGCAAATAAAGCAATGACTCGTAAAACCGGCGCTCGTGGATTACGTTCAATTGTTGAGGGTGTTTTACTTGAAACTATGTACGAACTACCTTCAATGGATAATGCCACTAAAGTTGTTGTTGATGAAACTGTGATTAAAGGTGAATCAAAGCCATTGGTTATATTTGAGAATCCTCAGGATATAGCTGTTTCAGAATGAGTTAATTCTATTAATTAATATAAAAGAGCCTAAAAGGCTCTTTTTTTTTGTTTATCTGTTGAAAGCTAATCTAAAATCCCCATATCTTTTCTAAAGAACATATCGATCTTCATAAACGCTTATTTAATAGGCAGATCTTTAATTGTTCGCTTCTTTTATTTTTCCGAGAGAGACTTATGACCACTGATACTTCAGGTATACTTGATATTCCCGTTCTTGCCTTACGCGATGTTGTTGTGTATCCACAAATGGTTATCCCACTATTTGTTGGCCGTGAAAAATCAATTCGCTGTTTAGACATTGCTATGGAAGCAGATAAACAAATATTTTTAGTGGCGCAAAAAGATGCCGCGGTTGATGATCCTATTGAAGATGATGTCTATTTAACAGGCACTGTCGCTACTATTTTACAAATGCTTAAACTTCCCGATGGGACCGTTAAGGTTTTAGTTGAAGGCAGTAAAAGAGCAACGATAGCTAAGTTTATTGAAACTCAAGAGTATTTTACTGCAGATATAGAGTATATCGTTTCTGAAACTATTGAAGATGACAGTGATGAAGTCTTAGTTCGTTCAGCTATATCCCAATTTGAAGGCTACGTTAAGCTTAATAAAAAAATACCACCAGAAGTATTAACTTCTGTTTCTGGGATTGATGATGCTGAACAACTTGCTGATACGATGGCTGCACATATGCCATTAAAATTAGTGGAAAAACAAAAAGTATTAGAAATTACCCATGTTTCACAACGTTTAGAATATTTAATGGCGTTAATGGAAGGCGAAATTGACTTATTACAAGTAGAGAAAAAAATTAGAACTCGCGTTAAAAAACAAATGGAAAAAAGTCAGAGAGACTATTATTTGAATGAGCAAATGAAAGCTATTCAAAAAGAGTTAGGTGATGGCGAAGAAGGTCCTGATGAAGGAGAACAAATGGAGAAGCGTATTGAAGATGCGCAAATGCCAAAAGAAGCAAAAGAAAAGACCTTAGCCGAGTTACAAAAACTTAAAATGATGTCGCCGATGTCTGCCGAAGCTACAGTTGTCCGTAGTTATATCGAGTGGATGACTAATGTCCCCTGGAAAAAACGCAGCAAATTAAAGAAAAACTTAAAACTTGCTCAAGATGTACTTGATAAAGACCATTATGGTCTAGATAAAGTTAAAGAACGTATTCTTGAATACCTAGCCGTTCAACAACGAGTAACTCAGCTAAAAGGCCCTATTTTGTGTTTAGTTGGTCCTCCTGGTGTAGGGAAAACTTCTCTTGGTCAATCAATTGCTAAAGCTACAGGACGTAAGTATGTCCGAATGGCTTTAGGCGGCGTAAGGGATGAAGCTGAAATTCGTGGCCATCGCCGAACGTATATTGGTTCTTTGCCAGGAAAACTTATTCAGAAAATGGCCAAAGCGGGCGTTAAAAATCCATTATTTCTATTAGATGAAATTGATAAAATGGCTTCTGATATGCGAGGTGATCCAGCATCAGCCCTTCTTGAAGTATTAGATCCAGAGCAAAATGTTAATTTTAATGATCACTACTTAGAAGTTGATTACGATTTATCAGATGTTATGTTTGTGGCAACATCAAATAGTATGGATATCCCCGGACCTTTACTTGATCGTATGGAAGTTATTCGTTTATCAGGGTATACAGAAGACGAAAAGTTAAACATTGCACGTAGTCATTTAGTGGATAAACAAATTGAGCGTAATGGTCTTAAAGAGTCAGAAATAAAGATAGAAGACAGCGCAATTATTGGCATTATTCGTTATTACACCCGTGAAGCGGGTGTAAGAAGCTTAGAAAGAGAAGTTTCAAAATTATGTCGTAAAGCAGTGAAAGCAATTTTGTTAGATAAAAAGCTGAAAAAAGTTACCATTAATCAAGACAATCTTGAAGAGTTTTTAGGTGTTCAACGATTTGATTATGGTAAAGCTGATGATGAAAATCGAATTGGCTTAGTGACAGGACTAGCGTGGACACAGGTGGGCGGTGAATTGCTAACCATTGAAACGGCCTCAGTCCCAGGTAAAGGAAAGTTGACTTACACCGGCTCTCTTGGTGATGTTATGCAAGAGTCAATACAGGCGGCGATGACAGTCGTAAGAAGTCGTCAAGAAAAGTTACGTATCAATAGTGACTTTTATGAAAAAAGAGATATACATGTTCATGTTCCAGAAGGTGCTACACCAAAAGATGGACCTAGTGCTGGTGTTGGCATGTGTACCGCTTTAGTTTCTAGTTTAACAGGTAACCCTGTTAAAGCCGATGTAGCTATGACTGGTGAGATTACCCTTCGAGGTGAGGTTTTACCAATAGGAGGTTTAAAAGAGAAGTTATTAGCAGCACATCGAGGAGGTATTAAAACGGTCGTTATTCCTAAAGATAATGAACGAGATCTTAAAGAGATCCCTGATAATGTAAAACAAGACTTATCAATTCACCCTGTTAAATGGATTGAAGAAGTTCTAGCTATTGCCCTTGAGCATCCTGTTGAAAAATGGACTGTTGAAGATTAAATAACCTAAAAAGGCACGGTTTTTAGCAAAAAAATTAAAAAAAGTGAAAAAAAAGCACTAAAACTGCAATTTTCGCTTTTCAAACGCTGAAACTGTGTTAAGTTATCTACGCTAATATCGCTAGACCGTACTATTCATAGGGGTCTAGTGCAGATAAACATCAGAAGATGTTTTATCAAAATGTATTTTAATGAACTCGGCATTTGATGTTCAAAGAAACATAATAATAAAGTTTCTGCAGGACGCTAAACAACAAAAAATCAATGTCGTATATAACAACTGAAGGGGAAGTTACTGTGAACAAATCTCAACTTATCGAAAAAATCGCTGCTGGTGCAGATATTTCAAAAGCTGCTGCAGGTCGTGCATTAGATTCATTTATCGATGCTGTTACAGATGAATTGAAAAGTGGTGAGCAAGTTGCTCTAGTTGGTTTTGGTACATTCTCTGTACGTGACCGTGCAGCGCGCGCTGGCCGCAACCCACAAACAGGTGCTACGATTCAAATCGCTGCAGCTAAAATTCCAGCATTTAAAGCTGGTAAAGCATTAAAAGACGCTTGTAACGATTAATTT
>Ga0209707_1000100_pt1 | contig 56199 bp, 51 predicted proteins | sample EN4Hudsemesocosm_FD_184630 | JGI IMG/M metagenome (GOLD analysis project Ga0209707, IMG submission 184630) | Methane-oxidizing microbial communities from mesocosms in the Hudson Canyon - EN4B Hudson Canyon (SPAdes) (version 2) | ecosystem: Environmental > Aquatic > Marine > Cold seeps | place... | reverse complement strand
CATATTTGCGGGTTGATCAAAAATATCTTCGAACATGTCCTGATAGTCATTCAAAGATTTTATTTTATCAACGACATGCCCAACGGATGGGTTACCCATTTCATTATCTGCTAACAAAGGCCCCCAAACTTGTTGTTCTAAAGTATTTTCACGGCCATCATGAAACAACAACGCGGCATACGCCGAATTATAAATTGTCGGACTATTTCTTCTAACACTACGCCCTTCGATACCGACTGCTGTAGTCATTTCATTACTACTAAACCCTTGTTCGGGTATATGACACATTGCACATGAAAATGTATTATTGAGTGACAGACGCCGATCAAAAAATAACTTTCTGCCTAAGGCTATTTTTTCTTCATTGACAGGGTTGTCCTCTGGCGCAGGTGCAATAGGTAAGCCTAATTGTGGTTGCCAGTAATTTTCGTATAGATCAGCTGCCACCCCCAATCTATCTGTTACTGCAATGGCTTTAGTTTGATAGTTTTTCTGATGATAATGTTGTTTATTGTCACCTTTTTGAAACAATGCATTGTTTTCTAATGCTTGCTCAGTCTTTTCTGGCTGTGTAATTTTAGTTTCATTCAGCAGGGTTTTTACATCATTAATCAAGGTGTCTGCATGTAAAAATGAAACACTATAAATATTTCGTAATTGCTTGTTTTTATCAATCAGATAAACCCGTAAGATATGGGAAAATGTGCCGGTAAATTTCCCTTGTTCATCATAAACTTTTTGGATACTTTGTTCATATTGATCAAGTATTGGCTGCAATGTTTGCTCTGATTGAGTTGTTAAAAATTGCCAATCTACCGTTTCATTTTTAAAGCCTTCAGCATAATGACTCATCGCTTCTGGCGTATCATATTCGGGATTAAAACTTAGCGTCAGCAAACGTAATTTTTCTGCTATCTCAGGCTCTTTTTGCAAACGATTATTTATTTTATGGAACACCCCTGTAGCCAGAGGACAGCCATTTACATCACTACAGGTGGAATAAATAAAACTGAGTAAGACTGTTTTATCATCCATCAAGTCATGTAATGTTTCCTTTTTATTTGCAGTTGTTATCACCTCGCCATCTGCGGCTTTGCCAATAACGGATAAAGAGTAACTTCCTGCTGCGGGTGCTTTAAATTTTAACGGACTATACCCTGGCGCTAATACAGCTATGTCTGCACTTACAATTCCACTATAAAGTGCTGCTGTGAACCATAAAATTATTATTTTTTTCATAAAGTAGTAGGGCGGATTTAATCCGCAGTTCTCGTTCTACTAAAGACAAGCGGACTCAAGCCCGCCCTACAGTGTTTCTATTTCTTAGGCTTTCAAAAGACGTTGCATGCAACGTCTCTACGGAACAACTGAACCTTAATGGTTCAATTTTGCTAATTGATCCAGCGACTCTTTTTTCTGATTAGCTGCATAAAGCGAATAAGCACCAAAACGCATTTGATGTGCCCGACCTAACTTTTGCTTTATAAAGTCAATTGAAAACTGCTCTGTTAACTTTTGCCCATCCCAGTTAAACAACTTTAAATACTGTTCGTTATCTTGGCCTTTTTTATCCCAATTTGCCAGTAATGATGAACTATAATACAAACGTTTCCCATCCCAGCTAGACGATACCATATTAACTTGAGCACCAATTTTTTGTTCAAACACCTGTTTGGGGTTAAATGGATCAGAAATATCAAAAGCACGTGTTTTGCCATCCATAAAGGTGTTGACCCATAACATGTTGTCATCACTTTGAATTGAAATATCAACGGGTAGAGGTATTTTAGCTGGATCACCAATATCTGCGACGGCTTTTGTCTGCCATTGGCCTTGCTCATCCTCATAAATCAACCAGATTTTAGAAGTCAGCGCGGTCGTGGTAAAACAATAATTGTGATTTGCTCCCCAGGCACATCTAATTTCCAATGGCGCGCCAGGTACATCAAACACTTTTTTTGGCTGACGAGCATGTAAATCCCATTGTACAACGGTATTGCCAAAATGTTTCATCGCTTCTTTATCAGCCAGCATTTTGCCAAAATCCATCATGTAATTTGACCAGCCAGTAAATGAAGAAGAAAACATGGCATTTCGTCTTGGCAGTACTCTTACATCATATCCATAGCCATCAGCATATTTACCTGTTTTGATAGCTCCGCGCAAATCACTATCCGTCGGTGTCCAGTTTGTTGTGATGTACTCGCCTTTATTACTGTATTCCACCAAAGCCGTACGACCGCCATGATCTTTATTATTGGATAAGCCAGTAATCATCATCCGCCCAGGTAATGCATATGTCGTATGCGGACCAACAACACCGCCACTTTTACTGACAAAATCAGATATGACTTTGCTTAATCTTGGTTTAGCTGGGTCAGTGTGTACATCAAAGATAAAAATCTTATTGGTATCTAATCCGCCTGCCCATAAATATTTTCTATCATCGGTAAAACCAGAATGGTGAGCCTCATTACGCCCCCCCACGGATAAGCTATTAATGACTTTTCCATAGTTATCTGATTTTGGGTTGACACTGACGGTAACTAACTTGTCTTGTTCATCGCCAACCCCTTCCATACCTAATGTCCAGACATAGACAAAATCTTCCTGACCCGTTATTTTTGCCATATAGGGAGACTGACAGGTTTCATCAGCTTGAACAGGGGCACTAATAAGTAGTGTCGTTATACTAAAAGCACAGGCTTTTAGAAAAGTTGTTGCAGAATATCTATTCATCTTCCTTCCTCAGTTCTTTATTTTTTTAGTTTTGTAAGATGGTGTTAACTTGTGTTTATTCTCCCGTTGTCGGGTCAATAATTGTTGTTATTTCAGCAATTGAATTTGCTGGGAATTCACCTTTTTCGGCATGTGTTCGTATGGTTTTTTCATCAGGAGCAATATATGTACAGTAAACCTTGTCTGCAGTCACAAAACTTTCCAGCCATTGTATTTGCGGTCCCATCTCTTTCAAAACACAGCAGGATTTTTGTGAAATCTGCTGTAATTGATCTGCTGACAGTTTACCTGCACCTGGAATTTCTCTTTCAATAATATATTTTGGCATAATACCCTCTCGTTATAGTTGACCAGTCGTCTTATATTGACCGTAAAAAAATAGCCCTTCTTTAGGCTTTAAAATAATCACCAAGTAAAGTATCGCAACAAACTTGTAATGGTTTTATAGATTGCTGAATTTTCATCTGTAAAAGTGCACCTTGCCAGCTACTAAACAGTATATCGGCCATACTTTCAGCCGATTGATCCAGCCTGACTATGCCTTGTTGTTGTGCACGTAATAAAGCTGTTTGTTGCAATAAGCTGTAGCGTTCTATGGTGGACAATAATGATTGTCTGCAAATATCACTGGTATCTCCAATTTCACCCATTAAATTTCCTAACAGGCAGCCGCCTTTATAGCCAGATTTCTCAACTTCAATAATTAATTCCGCATAATAATTTTGTAGCGCGCTTAAACCATCCACTTGTGGGTTTTGCAGATGTTTGTTTAATCGTTCAATAAACGGTTCTATATAATGACTCACGGCCTCGGCAGCAAACTTCTCTTTGCTACCAAAGTAGTTATAAAACGAACCTTTTGGAATTTTCACAATATCAAGAATTTCTTTTAATCCCGTCCCGTGATAACCCTGTTCCATAAGCATTTGTACGCCTTGGTCTAGCAGTTTTTCTCGTTTAATTTGTTTGCTGTGTTTTATATCCATGGAGCAATTATGTGACCGGTCGTCTTAAATTGCAACTTTTTTTTACAAATAAAAACCCACATATTCTGTGCAGCCACGCAATATGTTATTGTATGCATCTAATTTTTAACAATAAGTCCGACTTGAAGATAGATTATGGGTATTAAAGCAGATAAATGGATTCGTCGAATGGCGAATGAAAAGGAAATGATCGTACCGTTTGAAGCAGGACAAGTCAGGGATTCTGAACAAGGGCGCATTATTTCTTATGGCACTTCAAGCTATGGTTATGATGTTCGCTGTTCTGATGAATTTAAAATATTTACCAATATTAACTCAGCAATTGTTGACCCTAAGAACTTTTCTGAAGCCAGTTTTGTTGATGTCAAATCAGATGTTTGTATCATCCCCCCTAACTCATTTGCCTTGGCACGTACTGTTGAATACTTCCGCATTCCGCGTGATGTTTTAACCGTTTGTTTAGGTAAATCAACCTATGCTCGCTGTGGCATTATTGTGAATGTGACGCCTTTAGAACCTGAATGGGAAGGTCACGTCACCCTTGAATTCTCCAATACCACACCTTTGCCTGCAAAAATTTATGCTAATGAAGGTGTGGCTCAAATGCTATTTTTTACTGGAGATGAAGTCTGTGAAACCTCTTATAAAGATAGAGGCGGTAAATATCAAGGACAGGAAGGGGTAACGCTACCTAAAGCGTAAGACTACAGTAGAGACGTAGCATGCTACGTCTCTACATTCTGAAATCAATGCAATTTACTATTTTTTTGTAATAAAGCATTTGGGATAATCGTTGGCGGCATCTGCACAAAAAAACCTTTCTGTTGCAAACTATCAATCACTTTTTCCGCATCTTCTCTAGCCAATTTGCGCTCAGATGTTATTTCTAATTCCATAACAAACTCAATCTTGCCAAAACTATTGAGTAAAGGCTCTGGAATAACTGAAAAGTCATCTTTCTTTTGCAAATAAAGATAAAGCTCATCTTTTTTAAGACTTTTATAAATATAGCTTTGCATTACAATACCCCCTCTTAACTCAAATTCAGGCTATTCTACCCCGTATGGAAGACTCCCACATAAAACCAGAAATTTTTTTTAAAACAGCTTGTTATTTTGAGGGATCTCTTATATTAGTTGCTGTTGTTTTAGGCTGGATAGCTGATATTGATCCTTTTGAACACTTTCATTTTTCTGAAAATGCCCTGTTGTATGGCTTGTTCGGTACACTTCCTTTATTTCTTATTTTTTTAGCAATGGAACAGATGCCATTCCCTTCAGTGCAGAATATAAGACAACTTTTAATTGACACCCTGGCACCCAGCCTTTACCGCCACCACTGGGCTGACTTATTTATTCTTGCGGTTATTGCAGGTGTATCTGAAGAAGTTTTATTTCGCGGTGTTATTCAACCCTGGATGGAAAATTCATGGGGGATGACTGCAGGATTGATTGCTAGCAATATATTATTTGGATTGGTTCATGCCATCACACCTTTATATGCTGTGCTTGCTGCCAGCATAGGTATCTATCTTGGTTTGTTTTTAGATTATGGGGGCGAGCGAAATTTAATGACGCCCATTGTTATTCATTCTGTATATGATTTTTTAGCATTTTTAGTTATTATGAAAACATATCGGTCGAAACAAATTGATATTAAAAACAACACGTCTGATTAATAAAATACCTTAGGAACACCATGACAGAGTATAAACGATTAAAAGCTGAACTAACCCTGCATTGGGTGATTGTTGGGGTGATGCTAAGCATGCTACTTATTTACAATGTAATTTGTCATACCCTTGGGCCTGACATACAAATTAATATGGCAGAAGAACAGCGTGTTTTTATTAGATCAATTCTCTATATTGTTGCCATTGCTTTGTTTCCATTCACCAGCCTTCTGCGCCACATTTTATTGAGACTTAATATCACCATGCCAGGAGATAACCCTGCCAAAAACCGTTATTTAATGACCACAATTTTGACCTTGGCCAGTATTGAAATTGTTGGCATCTTTGGATTTGTCATGTTTATTTTAGGTGACCCATACAACTCCTTATACATCTTTAGCATTCTAGGTGTATTAGGCATTTTTTTACATCGGCCAAGAGAACAGGAATACCTACAAATTATTGAAGCATTAAAAAACATGTAAAGCCGAAGTGTTATTGGGTTTTTATCAACACAGTATTAACCTCTACCTTTCCCTAAGAAAAGGTTAATACTGGCCAGGCTTAATCTATATTTATTTTACTCTGCGTTAATCACTTCATAATCATGAGTGATCTCAACAGATTTCCCTAACATAATTGAAGCTGAACAATATTTTTCGGCTGATAGCTTGACCGCTCTTTCAACCACCGCATCTTTTAAGTTTTTACCAGTCACTTTAAAATGTAGATGAATCTTACTAAAAACACTCGGCACTGCATCAACACGCTCAGCGCTTAACTCAACAACACAATCAACTACCTCATGTCGGCCTTTCTGTAAAATATCCATCACGTCATAGGACGAACATCCCCCAACGCCTAATAAAATCATTTCCATTGGCCGTATTCCAATATTTCGACCACCATGATCAGCAGGACCGTCCATTACAACGGTATGTCCACTACCACTTTCGCCTAAAAAAGCTCGACCACCAACCCACTTAACAGTTGCTTGCATTAAAAACTCTCACATTGATAAAATAATTTTATAATTTTACAACGAGTTTGAAGTAGTTAATGTTTTTTTTTTAAATAACATACTATACTGTGGGGTTTAAAGCTTATCAGAGTTAGATAATATGTCGTTAATCCAAAAAAATATAAGCCAGGATGCTTTAAATCATTTTTTACGGCTTTGTCATACTAGAAGCTATCCAGCTAAAGCCATTATAGTAAGACCAGGTGATATGGGTGATAAATTATTATTCATAATCGATGGCTCAGTAAGTGTCGTAGTTGAAGATGAAGAAGGGCATGAACTGATCCTTGCCTATCTTAACAAAAATGACTTTATTGGTGAGATTGGTATGTTTAAAGGCTCAGAAATAAGGACTGTTACCGTTAAAACACGCACAAGATGTCAACTGGCTGAAATATCATACGATAGACTAAAGCAGGCGTTAAAGGGCGAATTATTAGCAGATGCACCAGATATTATGTATATGCTGGGCGAACAACTCTCTACTCGCTTATTAATAACGAGTCGTAAATACCAGGATCTTGCTTTTATGGATGTTGAAGGGCGCATTGCTCGTACTTTACTCGATTTATGTAAAGAACCAGATGCAATCACTCACCCTGATGGCATGCAACTCAGTATTACTCGACAAGAAATAGGCCGTATTGTTGGTTGTTCCAGAGAGATGGCAGGAAGAGTTTTAAAAGAACTAAATGATAAAGGTTTAATTGCTGCACATGGGAAAAAAATTGTTGTATTTGGTACCCGATAAACTCGTTCTTCAATGACAAATATTCTACTAATCTTTACTGGCGGAACCATCGGATCTACTGCCATTAATGGCACTGTCAATACTAACAACAAACAAGGTTACAAACTACTTAATTTATTTAAACAAACAAACCCCAACTCACAGGATCTTAATTTCAAAACCCTGCAACCCATTCAGTTGTTAAGTGAAAATTTGATCCCGTCTGTCTGGGAGACACTGATTAAAGCAATTGAAGCTGAAGATATTTCAACATTTGACGGTATCATCATTACTCATGGAACAGACACTTTGGCTTTTACTGCCTCAGCTTTAGGTTTATATTTCAACGCAATTAAAATTCCAGTCTTATTAGTATCCAGTGATTATCCGTTAGATCATCCCCAAGCAAATGGTCTAGCACATTTGCTCTGTGCAATAGAATTTATTAAACAAAGAAAAGAAGCCGGTGTTTTTGTCCCTTATAAAAACCAAAACTCGGAAACCTTGGTGCATTTAGGAACCAGACTTTCTTCTTGCTTACAGCTCAGCGGTGACTTCATCAGTGTGCAGTCTAAAGCTTACTTACAATATAAAGAGTCTTTATTTCAACAGCTTAACCCCCTTAATACATTACCTTCCATACCGACAAAACTAATCGCTTCATTTTCAAAAAAAATCCTATTAATCAAACCTTACCCTGGGCTAGATTACTCACACTTTCAATTAGATCAAGTTGATATCATCCTTCATGACCTTTATCACTCAGGTACGGCATGCTCTACTGATATATGGGGAGAAAACAATTCTTTAGCTGCATTTATTCAACAATGCAATCAACGACATATTGATTTTTATATGGCCCCTGCAATCCATACAGATGATGCTTATCTCAGTACTAGAATATTGATAGAACAAGGGGCAAATATGATCTGGAACATGTCTTTAGAATCAGCTTATGTAAAATTATTACTAGGATATGGTAATTTTACGGACAAACAAGCTATCACTTCATTTTTAAATAGCAATATTGCATTTGAACATATTGAATAAAAGTAGGTTATATAACTTGATTTTCTTAAGGTATATAACCTACTTTATTCGGACTTTAAAAAAAACATCTATAAATCAACCTATTAAAAAAGGCATTGAATTTGCTTAAGTAATAGATAGTCTTAGTATTTAACCCTTAAATATTGCCTAAATTATCTTTTTAAAAAATTAATCATGCCTATAAAAACACATCACAACTCTATAACAAAAGCTTTATTATTTTCTATCATTCTTTCTAATTCATCATCTGCTACCGCTTCTGGAATTTTTAATATCACTCTTACTGGGCTGACAAATTTTTCAACAGCTACACAAACAGCTTTTTCTAATGCCGAGGCTTTTTGGGAAAATATAATTACTGGTTATCAACCAAGTGTTAGAACAACAGGTGTTTCAGCTATGTCCGGGATTACAATAAATACGACAAGCATTGCTACTGATGGTGTTGGAGGTATTCTCGGCAGTGCAGGCCCTGAGACATTCCGGGCATCGGGTGGATATACATTTGCCACATCTGGAACCATGAATTTTGATTCCGCTGATTTAGGTAATATGGAAAGCAATGGCTCCTTATTAAATATCATTAAACATGAAATGGCACATGTTATTGGTTTTGGTTCATTGTGGGGTGCTAACAACCTTTATAATACTGGTTCTGGAGAATATACCGGATCAGCAGCATTAGCAACATATCAAACAGAATTTGGCTCTATTAACAATTTTGTACCTGTAGAATTAGATGGTGGTCAAGGTACAGCTAATGGCCATTGGAATGAAGAGGGTGGCTTAGCACTTACGGGTATTACAGATACCAATGGAAATGATATGCGTGATGAACTAATGACCGGTATATTTCTTAATAATGGTAAAACTTTTGTTAGCGATACAACCATAGCATCATTTGTAGATCTGGGTTATACCGTTGCTTTTCCTGTTTCCGTACCTGTTCCTGCAGCAATCTGGTTTTTTGCCTCAGCTCTTGGTATGCTGAGCTTTACACGAAAAAAGAAAGTACCATAAAAAAACCTTATACATATTTGAGGCGTTTTTTAAACGCCTCAGCAAACATATGAACCCGCTTTTCAGAGAATACTCTCCCCTTAAGATTCGTTAATTTAACAAACCTTCCCTTTTTTATACAAAATCATCTGCTGATACTGGCCGGCAAAAATAATAACCCTGATATTTTTCACAACCTTTTTCTTTTAAAAATTGCAATTGCTCTATTGTTTCAACCCCTTCAGCAATCACTTCCAGCTCTAATTTTAGTGCTAATGCAATAATTGTTTCAACAATGACTTCGTCAGAGGTATCAACATTAATATCCCTGACAAAACTTTGATCAATTTTAAGCTGACTTAATGGCAATTGTTTTAAATAAGCTAAAGATGAATATCCGGTTCCAAAGTCATCAATCGAAATAGAGATACCCATGGCTTTAATTTGTAGCATTTTATCGATTGTATCTTTGATATCATCGATAACTATTCCCTCGGTCAACTCTATCATCAAATATTTTGCTTCAATACCGGCACGACTGACAGCAGCCTTAATTTGCTCTACAAAATCCTCTTGTCTAAACTGCCTTGGGCTGATATTTATGGCTACATGCTCCAGGTACACCCCAGCCTGTTGCCACTTTTTAATTTGCTGACATACCTCAATTAACACCCAACTACCTATATCAACAATTAGATGACTATTTTCTGCAATAGGAATAAATTCAGCTGGCGAAACCATGCCTTGTTCAGGGTGTACCCACCTTAACAAGGCTTCAGCACTCAGCATCTTTCCTTCAGCGTTTGTTTGCCCCTGATAATACATAACAAATTGTTGTTGGCTTAACGCTGACTGTAGCATCTGTTCCAGATTTGACTTTCTATTATGCTCTTCTTGCATTTGAGCACTAAAAAAACTCACTGTATTTCGCCCTAACTTTTTAGACCGGTACATTGCAGTATCCGCTTGCTCTAATATTTCTTCTGGTTCTTCAACTAAGTCAGGATAAATAGAAACGCCAACACTAATCGAGAATATTTGCTTACGCTGAGCGATGTCAAAAGGTTGATTTATTTGATCTCGTATTTTTTCAGCAACAATCGCTGCCTGTTTTATCATTTCAGAAACTGTCGAATCATAACCAGCAATTAGCACGACAAATTCATCTCCCCCCAAACGGCAAGCAGTATCTTCTTCTCTAATAACACTTTTAATCCTTTCTGCTACCTGAATTAATAGTTCATCCCCCACCTGATGCCCCAAAGTATCATTTAGCGATTTAAAATGGTCTAAATCCATAAAGATCACTGCACCACTATGCTGATGTCTTTTTGCACTAATAATGGCTTGCTCTAGCCTTTCTAACAACAATCGTCTATTAGGCAGTTTTGTAAGTGGGTCATAATAAGCAAGTTGTTTAATTTCTTCCTCACTTGCCTTTTTATCACTGATATCTGAAAAAATACCCACATAACGTGACACTTTAGAATCATCAATTATCGCGGTAATAGTCATTCTTTCAGCAAAAATATCACCATTTTTACGACGGTTCCATATTTCACCTTCCCAGCGCCCCTTCTTTTCCAGATCAGAATATATTGCTGCAAAAAACACCTTTTCATGAAACCCCGAATTTAATATATTTGCATTTTCACCCAATACTTCTTCCGCAGAATATCCAGTAATATCTGTGTATGCCTGGTTAATTCGTAAAACAATGCCATTAACATCTGTAATCACCACGGCATCATGCGATTGAAATGTTGTTGCAGCAATACGCAACTCATCTTCTGTTTGCTTCCTTTCAATTGTTATCGCTGTTAAATCAGCCATGCGTTTAATAAAACCTAAGTTTTCTTTAGTCGGTGCTTTAACTTCCTGATAATAAATAGCAAAGGTACCTAATACCTTATTTTTTGACGATAGAATAGGCTCAGACCAGCATGCATACAAACCAGCCGATTTTGCTAATTCTTTATAAGGTGCCCAATAAGGATGAGTCATTATGTCTTCTACAATCACCTGTTTAGCCGTAAAAGCAGCTGTTCCACATGACCCTACGCCTTCTCCAATTGTTACACCATCAATTGCTTCGGTATAAAAGCCAGGTAAACTAATCGCAGCTCCATGATGTAAATGCTCAGCTTTTTCATCTAGCAACAAAATGGAACAGATCATCTCTGGGTTTTGTTTTTCTGCCCCCCTTACAATATCCGTTAAAATCTCCCTAAAATCTTCGCCTTTAGCAAGTGCCTCTAAAATAGCGTTTCGTGATAATTGCTCTGCTTCTAATTGATGTCTTAATATGACTTCTTCATTTAGCTTGTCATTAATATGGCTTAAATCACGGGTTTTTAATTCAACTTGCTCTGCTATATGAGCAGTTCTACCCGTGAGAACTAATAATCCCACGCCTATAAAACTGGTCAACAGCAGTCCGCCTAATAAAGTCCACCACACATGCCAGCTAAGTTGACTTGATAAAAAAGCTTCAGAAGGTCGAAAAGATACTTGCCATGAATTACCTGCCGCTTCAATCGTTTTACTTGTTTCTATGGTTACAAAAGAGATTGCTTTATCAGCCCCATTAATAAAATTACTGTAAAAGACCTCTTCATTCATCTTTATTTCAATCTGTAACTGATTATCTACTAAAGAGGCTAAAGCACTTGTTTTCTCATCTTCAATACTATAAATAACAGCAATAACACCCAACAAATTATTCGCATTTTTCTCTAATACATCATCAAGTAGACGCTTTTGATAAAGTGGCGAGTAAATAATAGAGGTGACACGATAATGTTTATCGGAGTCTTGAATTAAGTGAATAAGCCCTGTCGATAAAGTCTCACCGGTATTAATTATCTGGGTAAGGGTTTTCAGAGCTATTTTATTTTGTGTAATGTCATAGCCTAAAGCCTTTTCGTTTCCTTGATAGGGTTCAACATACTTAATTCGGAAATGCTCTTTATTAGTTGAGGATAAAGGCAATTCAGGGTTATCTATACTACGAGGTATCCACTCTATCGCAACAATATCCGGGTGTTGCCGTAAATAAGAACGCGTCATCAAATGAAATTCATCAGCCCTAACATATTCACTGGCATTAAAAACATCTCTAATATTTTCTGCGATATTTTTATGGGCGTTAATTTCATCTTGCAGAACATTCTCAACTCGTTCTACTCGATGATTAAACAATGTACTAATGCGTACTGCTTCTTGCTGCTTTGTATAAAAAAATACAAAAACCAAGAGTAATAACAATAACAACAGGGGAGCTGCAACACTTGATCTTCTAGGTTGCCAAACAGTTTGTGGTTGAGCAAAAAAGGCCAGAATAATAGGCGTAAAAATTAATACCCCAATAACATCTCCAACCCACCAGGTTAGCCAGGCAAAAAGGTAATCATTGGCCGTGATAATATTTTGTAAATAAAAGACTGAAATACAAATTGTTGGTGCAACGATACAACTAACAACAGCGCCATAAAAAAAGAACTGCAAAATTTTGGGTAAATCTAATAAGGTATCTTGCTTGCCAACAAAACGCTGAATTAACATCACCCCTAAAATTGCCTGGGCTGTTGAAGCAAATGCTTTAATCAATGTCAGAGCAAAAGCAGCTTGTAACGCTTCTATGATCGAAAACCCAAAACTCAAATAAATTTGAGTACAAAAAATACCTATAAATAAACCTGGTATTACACGCCAGCCATAAATAAGCACAACGGCTAAAGCAATACCTGATGAAGGCCAAACAGGTGAAGAATTACTGGGTTCTAATGCTAATAGATCACCTATAGCCCCTCCGGCACAATATGCAACCGCTACCCAAAAATTTATTAAAATCAATTTTATTAAAGGCATTTTATTATTTTATGCCCGATAATCGAGCACAACCCATTTTCGTATGGACTAGAGACAGCATTACAATATAGTTGCTTATTTTCAATGACTTATGATTTTCATTAAACTAAAGTAGTTCCAATATTATATACCTTAGTAATATAACTAAACTGTTAGTTTTTGCAATTTATCAAAATCAAAATGCTCTTCCAGGGCATTTGTAATTAATTCAATACCTGCTTCACGTATTTCGTTTAAATTAACAGACTGCTGCTTGTTATACCCCGCCCACTTTAATAGCTCATTACAGGCTTTTGGCGAATCAAACAGCCCATGCAAATAGGTGCCCATAACCTGTTTATCATTTGAACATGCTCCATCGGCTTTACCTTCTAGTATCATCACTGGGTTTTCTAATGCGACACCCTGGCTGATACCTGCATGTATCTCATAACCAGAAATTTCTGTATTATTTCCAAAAGTTAAATACCCACTCACTTGTTTCAAACATTTATCAGTCTGCAAAATAGTTTGCATATCCAATAGTGCTAAACCAGCACTTGCCCCCACTTTACCCTCTACGCCATCTGGGTCTTCAATCACTTTACCTAACATTTGATACCCACCACAAATGCCTAATAATTTACCGCCATACCTTAAATGTTGATTTATAAAATCGACCCAAGCCATTTCATTTAGCCATTTCAAATCATCACGTACTGATTTGCTGCCCGCTAGAATGACTAAATCTGCCCCTATACATTTAGCAGGGTCTTTTTCAAATTGAACGCTAATATCAGGGTGCAACAATAATGCATCAAAATCGGTGTGATTACTCATTCTTGGAAACAATGGCACAACGACTTTAAAACTACCTTTGTTATTTTTATATTTATTGATACTGACCGAATCTTCCGCATCCAAATATAAATCATGTAAATAGGGTAAAACGGCTAACACAGGTTTTCCTGTTCTTTTTTCTAACCAATCAATACCTGGTTGTAACAATGCGACATCCCCCCTAAAACGATTAATTACAAAACCAACAATTCTTTTTTGTTCTGATGTAGATAATAATTCCAGTGTGCCAACAATATGCGCAAAAACACCGCCTTTATCTATATCCGCAATTAAAATGACCGGGCAATCTACTTTCTCTGCAAAACCCATATTGGCAATATCACCTTCCCGCAAATTAATTTCTGCCGGACTTCCAGCTCCTTCAACCACAATCAGCTCATATTGTTTAGTTAATCGGTTGTGCGACTCTAAAACCGCTTGCATCGCCTGTTTTTTGAATTTATGATATTTCTTTGCTGAAAGGTTTTCCAGAGCTTTACCATGAATGATCACTTGAGCTGTTTTATCAGAATTTGGTTTCAGTAAAATAGGGTTCATATCTGTATGTGCTTCTAAGCCACTAGCAATAGCTTGCACTGCCTGAGCTCGACCAATCTCTCCACCATCAATGGTTACTGCACTATTTAAAGCCATATTTTGCGGTTTAAAAGGCACTACTTTAATGCCTTTTCGGTAATAATAACGGCATAAAGCGGTTACTAAAGCACTTTTACCTGCATCTGATGTTGTTCCTTGAACCATCAGAGTCTGAACATTTGTTTTTGTTGCTTGCATTAACTAAGAATAAGTTGAAATGAATTCGTATAATAGGGGATAGAAATTAAATTAATACCACACACATGAGTTTAAGCCTTATTTTAGCCGTTCTGCTTGATCACTGGCTAGGAGAACCCAAAAAATACCATCCTTTAATTATTTTTGGTCATTTAGCCAATCGTACTGAAACAATACTACGCAAACAACATCATTCCGCTTTGTTACAAAAAGCGATGGGGCTCATTGCCTTATTATTAATTGTTGCACCTTTCACATTGATTACTTATAGCTTAAGTCAATGGCCATTAATTAATACCCTATTTACGCCTGTTATCCTTTACTTTTGTATCGCTGCAAACAGTTTAAAACAACATGCTTTATTGGTTTTACATGCACTAAATGATAAAAACCTCACCCTTGCCAAAAATCATGTCGCCATGATTGTCAGTCGAGAAACAGATGGAATGACCGAAGATGATGTACGTAGAGCTAGCATTGAATCGGTTTTGGAAAATGGCGCTGATGCAGTGTTTGCACCTATTTTCTGGTTTATTATTGCCGGTCCTACAGGGGCTATTTTGTATAGATTAAGTAATACCCTAGATGCGATGTGGGGCTATAAAAATCAGCGGTTTTTACATTTCGGCTGGGCTGCTGCCCGTTTTGATGATTGTTTAAACTGGGTTCCAGCTCGCCTTACTGCGTTAAGTTATGCGGCTTTAGGTCATACCAGTCAAGCATTTCACTGCTGGAAAACACAGGCATCTTTATTGGATAGTCCCAATGCAGGACCCGTGATGACATCAGGTGCGGGGTCATTAAATATACAACTCGGTGGCCCAGCTTTCTATCATGGCAAGCTTAAGGATAAAATTTATTTTGGTACAGATCACTTGACTAAAAATAATGATATTAATAGAGCCAATTCTTTAATCACTCGTAGTCTTCTACTCTGGATATTTATTGTGGTATTTTTTGAATTTATAGGAGCATACCTTGCTTGAACATGGAGGGCATTTACTTGATGCTGCGGAAAAATATAATATTGCCAAGGAACAATGGATTGATTTATCAACAGGTATCAATCCAAATGGCTGGCCTATTCCTGATATTCCAGCCGAATGCTGGCAACGTTTACCCGAGTCATCTGATGGCTTAATTTCCGCAGCCAAAGACTACTATCAATGTCAGTCTATTTTGGCTGTTGCAGGCTCTCAAGCTGCCATTCAGGCCTTACCCCTATTACGGCAAAAATCCAAAGTTGGAGTTTTAGCACCTGCTTATGCAGAACATGCTTACAGCTGGGAAAAATCAGGCCATGAAGTCATTGAGCTATTAGAGCAAAATATTGACTCTCAACTTGCTGAATTAGATGTGTTAATTTTAATTAATCCTAATAACCCATCAGCTCAGCACTTTAGCAAAGCCCAATTATTAAGCTGGCATCAACAATTAAATCAACATAATGGCTGGTTAATCGTGGATGAAGCCTTTATTGATAGTAAACCAGAACAGAGCTTATCCAGTCATCCTGTCACGGATGGACTGATTATCTTGCGTTCAATAGGTAAATTCTTTGGACTTGCTGGCATTCGCTGCGGTTTTGTTATTGCAGCTGACAAAATACTCAATGAGCTGAATGAATTATTGGGCCCATGGACGGTGAGTCACCCTAGCCGATATATTGCAACTGCTGCCTTACTTGATAAGGAATGGCAGAAAAAGACTCAGATAGAAATAATACAACAAGCTTCTCGACTGGCTTTACTATTAAATAATATGAGATTAATAACAACCGCTCAAACTGATTTATTTGTCTGGATTAAAACCGTAGAGGCTGTACAAATTCATCAGGCATTAGCCGAAAGAGGCCTATTGACTCGTTTATTTACTCAGCCTTTAAGCTTACGCTTTGGTTTGCCTAAAAATGAACCTGAATGGGAGTATTTAGAACAAATTCTGAGTGAACTGCCCCAGTACCAGAATACTTTTCGCTAAATGTATCAAGTTAATGCCTTATTTCTCACTCTGTTAATAATAGGTTCATTTTTGATTGCTACAATTAAATTCACAAAAATAAATACACCTTATTACCAAATATTTTTTAGGTTATAAAAAGATTAAAAGTGAGGTCGAGAAAAAATGGAAAATTTAACAGAACTACCTAGAAAAACCTTACGTTACAGACGCTCGGACATTAAAATTTCATGTCGTAAAAAAATGCAGGCTAGTAATAAATTAGAGCTTTTAAATATCAGTCAGCAGGGTATGTTAATTAAATTAGCATCAAACTTAAAATTACATAAACCAATGAAATTTATAATTAAATTTGATGAAAAAATAAAATTTGTGTTGAATGGAAATATTGTTCGTAAAGAAAGAATTCAGAATAAAAATGTAGGGGAATTAAAAGCAACTAAAAAGACTCTAATTTCAACAGATAACTCTGTCTATCAGTATGGCGTTTATTTTAATGAAGTTGATGATGATTTTAAATCATATTTACTGAGATCAAATATAGCAATAAGACTACGCTATAGATCCCTGCTAGCATAATCATTTAATACCTATCGCATTGCCAGAAAGTGAAGTTAGGGTGAGCAATGCCCACCCTATAGCTTATGGAACCTCTTGATCAAGTCCAATTATTTTTAGCTTGCTAAAACAGCCGATATTTTCCACGAAGATCGGCGCAATAGAATAACTATTACTTCTCACTTCATGAAAAATAGCGACAGTTTTTTCTGCGCTAAATTCTAACCAACTTAATCAGAGGTTCCTTATGCAATTGCAGCTTTATCAATATAGATGTCGACACCGGCATCAGGTGCGATGGTTGCAACTGGCAAATCTACCCCTTGCTTCCATTGTTTTACAGGGTCTTGTTTGGACTCTCCCGTCACAATAAAAAAACATTGTTTGCTATTAGCCAATGTTTTTGCACTTAAAGAGATTCTCTCAGAGGGTGGCTTAGGAGAGTTATAAACTTCATGCACGGTTTCTTCACTGTCATTGACATGACCTGGGAATAAACTCGCTGTATGTCCATCTTCCCCCATACCTAACAAAACCATATCAAACTGGTCGACATCGGCAATGGCTTCTCGATATTTCACCGCTGCATCTACCGTACCTAATTCCGTTGGCATGGTAAAAATATTAGCCTCTAGAATCGCCACTTTATTTAATAGAGCATTTGCTGCCATGATACTATTTCTATCTTTATCATCTGCAGGCAAGCAACGTTCATCACCATAATAAATCATCCACTTAGACCAATCTGTCTTAGCATTAGCTAATTGCTGGTAGATCTTTTCTGGTGTACTACCTCCAGCCAAAACAATTTTAAAACTGCCTGTTTCAGCAATCGCACGCTCGGCACTCAATAAAATTTGTTCTAATACGGCATCAGCAACTTCTGCTGCCGTATTAAACTGATGCCATTGATTGATTTTTTGCATTATGACTGTTCCTTCGGTGTTAATGTATGACGCCAATATTGTTTTTCTTTATCAAACAAACGTCGACACTCGTCTGGTCCCCAAGACCCAGCAGGATAGGAGGCAATATAATCACGTTCTTCAGACCATTTTTGTAAAATAGGGTCAACAATTTTCCATGCACACTCCACTTCATCTGCTCGTAAAAATAAAGAACGGTCGCCTTCAATCACATCCAGTAACAAATCTTCATAAGCATCAGTGTGGTGCTCATCTTCATTACGATAACTGGCATCTAAACTAGTCAAACGTGTGTTCATTTCTAAACCAGGTTCTTTAACCGTCATTTCCATGCGAATACATTCTTCAGGCTGAATCCCCATTAACAACCAGTTAGGCTCGTCACATTTGATTTGCGTATCACGAAAAAACTGTAACGGCGGGCTTTTAAAACAGATTGAAATTATTGATTGCCCCTTTGCCATCCGTTTTCCTGTGCGTAAATAAATTGGCACATCTTTCCAACGCCAGTTATCAATATACAACTTTAAAGCAGCGTATGTTTCAGTCACACTATCTGCTGGCACATTGTCTTCCTGTAAATAACCCTTTACCTTTTCACCATTAACATTACCACTGGTATACTGGGCACGGAAAGCATGTGCATTAACGGCTTCTTTAGGAATAGGGCGGATAGACTTTAATACTTTAACTTTTTCATCACGTAAAGCTTCAGCCTCCATAGATGCAGGTGGCTCCATAGTCACCAACGTCATTAATTGTAGTAAATGACTTTGCAACATGTCACGCGTTGCTCCAGAAGTATCATAGTATTGAGCTCTGGTACCTATACCAAACTCTTCTGAGTGAGTTATCTGGATATGATCAATATAATTACGATTCCAAAGAGGTTCTAGCATGGTATTTGCAAAACGGTAAACTAATAAGTTTTGCACCGTACCTTTACCCAGGTAATGATCAATTCGATAAATCTGATCTTCTCGTAAATACTTGCCAATACGTCGTTGTAAAGATTGCGCACTTTGCAGGTCATACCCGAAAGGTTTTTCGATAACAACTCGGCTCCAGCCCGCATCCTCGCTTAATAAATCCACTCCACTCAACAACTCAACTATGCTGCCAAAATCAGACGGGCTAACGGACAGATAAAAGGCTTTGTTTTGTGGAAATTTAGCATCATTAATTGTTGTAGCTAATTCAGCATAACTCTTCGGGTCTTTGATATCACCTTTGTGATAATGCATGCGATCACAAAAACGTTTATAAACCGCTTCATCAACTCCATCACGTGCTTTAGCTTCCAGCATATCCCGAACTTCAGATCGCCATTTTTGCTGATCCCATTCTCGTCTACCCAATGCGACAATTTTAGTACCTTCAGGCAATAAGTCTTCAACATCTAAATGATACAAAGCGGGTATTAATTTAATACGCGACAAATTTCCTGTCGCGCCATAAATAACATAAGTACAAGCTTCTGCTTTCATTAAACTACCTTATACGTTGTATGTAGACGATGACACATTGCCACCTTGTCCTGTCCAATCAGTATGGAAGAATTCACCACGAGGTTTGTCTGTACGCTCATAGGTATGCGCGCCAAAATAATCTCTTTGAGCCTGTAATAAATTAGCAGGTAATCGTGCTGTACGATAACCATCAAAATAAGCAAGAGCAGATGAGAATGTCGGTGTTGGAACATTGAGTTCAATACCTAAAATAACTGCTTTACGCCAGCCTGCATCAGCTTTAGCCATCGCATCAGAAAAGAAGTCTGCTAATAATAAATTATCTAACTCAGAATCTTTTTCATAAGCTTTTTTGATATCACTTAAGAACTGACTGCGAATAATACAACCACCACGCCACATTAAGGCGATATCACCATAATTTAGTGTCCAGTCATATTCTTTTGCTGCTTCACGCATTAACTGAAAGCCTTGTGCATAAGAAATGATTTTAGAGGCATATAAAGCATCATGAATCGCTTCAATCGTCGCTTCTTTATCACCTGAGAATGTCCCAGGCTGTTTTGGTAGTGCCGCTGCAGCTTTAACACGTTGGTCTTTTTGTGATGACAAACAACGAGCAAATACTGATTCAGCAATCAATGTTAGAGGGATTCCCATATCTAAGGCATTAATACCAGTCCATTTACCCGTCCCTTTTTGGCCGGCAGTATCTAGAATAGAATCAACTAATGGCTCACCATTTTCATCTTTATAAGCCAGAATATTAGTTGTAATTTCAACTAAATAAGAATCCAGTACACCCGTATTCCATTTAGCGAAAATAGCTTGAATTTCATCAACACTTAGGCCTAAACCTTCACGTAATAGCTGATAAGCTTCACAAATCAACTGCATATCACCATATTCGATGCCGTTATGCACCATTTTGACATAGTGACCACCACCGTTATCACCCACCCATTCACAGCAAGGAGCGCCGTCTACTTTTGCACTTATTGCCTGAAAAATTGGTTTAACAGCTTCCCACGCATCTTTATTGCCACCTGGCATAATTGAAGGTCCATGTCTCGCTCCTTCCTCTCCACCAGAAACACCTGTACCAATAAATAGTATCTCTTTTTCTCTTAGATAATCTGTACGGCGATTTGAGTCAGTATAAAGCGAGTTACCACCATCAATAATAATATCGCCAGCAGATAACAAAGGCAGTAGCTTTTCAATCCAAAGATCAACAACTTCCCCCGCCTTAACCATAAGCATAACCTTACGTGGTGCTTCCAGACTATTAACTAACTCTTCAAGAGAATGAGCACCAACAACGTCGGTGCCTTTAGCTGGCCCCTCTAGGAAATCATCGACTTTGCTGGTAGTACGATTATAAACAGCAACTTTATAGCCGTTGTCATTCATATTAAGGACTAGATTTTGCCCCATTACAGCAAGACCGATTAATCCAATATTTGCTTTCATTTTTATCTCTTGATTGATGTTGTTAAACGATAAATCTTACCATGCAAAAAGAAGCAAAGCCCCATAAAAGTGAAATTTTCAAGCAACTTTTCTTCTATTTCTGTTGCGCACCAAAAAAACAATAAAAATGATCCTTAGTGGTGCATCCTTTGTTTATTCTAAATTAATTTCAATAACTTATTCCTGAGAACCTTTCTAGTTCTATTGTCCTGTTGAAGCTAAAACAGCAAGTTTGTCAGCAATTAAACCATGTACATACAACGAGGACAGTCTATGTGGAATAGGCTTTAGCCCACTCCACAGATACTTGTTATGAATTTTGAATAACAATATTAGGAAACTTACTGCTGTAATCTTTACCTTTTAATGCCAGTTTACCTGCCATTTTACGAGCAATGGATTTATATATTTCAGTTGGACGCCCATCTGGGTCGGCAACAACAGTAGGCCTGCCCGAATCTGCAAATTCACGAATTTGTATATCTAAAGGTAAAGAGCCTAATAATTCAATATCATTTTTCTTAGCCATGGCTTCTCCGCCTCCTTGACCAAAAATAGCTTCTTCATGACCACAATGACTACAAATATGCATACTCATATTCTCAACGACACCTAAGACTGGAACATTCACTTTTTCAAACATGCCTAAGCCACGCTGAGCGTCTATCAATGCAATATCTTGAGGTGTCGTGACAATAATCGCAGCTGTCACTGGTATTTGTTGCGCAAGGGTTAATTGAATATCTCCAGTACCTGGTGGTAAATCAACAATTAAATAATCAAGATCACTCCAATTAGTATCTTTAAGTAATTGTTGTAAAGCGTTTGTGACCATTGGGCCACGCCAAATCATTGGCTGATCTTCTTCAATCAAATAACCGATAGAAATTGTTTGAACACCAAATGAAACCTTAGGATTCATTTTTTTGCCATCATCACTTTCAGGATATCCAGATAAACCAAGCATGGTAGGGATACTTGGGCCATAGATATCAGCATCAAGGATGCCAACTTTTGCTCCCTCAGAAGCTAAAGCCAAAGCCAAATTAACTGAAGTTGTTGATTTACCAACCCCGCCTTTACCAGAAGCAACTGCAATAATATTTTTTACATTATCTATCGGCTTTAAAGTTTGTTGTACCGAATGAGAAATAATTTTAGATGTGATATTTACAGTAATACTGCCTACTTCAGCCAGACGCTGTAATTTCTCTTTAACTGCGATTTCCAGATCAGCCATGTAACTTTTAGCAGGGTAGCCTAACACTATGACTACGCTAACATTGTTACCATCAACACTAATACTTTGAACGGATTTAGCAGAGACCAGATCAGTTTCAACATTTGGATCAATAATAGATTTAAGCAGGCCTTCCACATCTGCTTTGGAAATTTGTGTCATAAAAGACTCCTAAAAATAAATAATAACCTAGTAATTCAGTCAGGATATGGTGGCACTTTATAAAATATCAAGAGAGTAAGGTGTTTTATAGTACTTGGAAATTAAGCTTTTTAAATATTCCTTGCGATGGGTTTCACAATTTTACTATTAATCTCATATTTTCTGTGACGTCCAACGCACATTTAATGACTATAAATACCAAGTGTTTTAGTCTGTCATATACTTCCGACTGATCAATTATCTTGTCCTGTTCAACTCTGTTTCTAACTAAAACCGAAGAGTGTATCAGGAATATTTATTTGTTAAATTTTAAATCATGAAGAGGAGCAGGATTTATGTCCCACAATTTTGAACAATTAACTAATTATGCAAAATCATTTACAGGTCTTACTGAAGAATACGAAGCTTTATTAAAAGAAGTTGGCCCACAAATAATTCCTGGCCTACAAACCGTTAGTGATAACTTTTACGCGCAATTAAATGCAATTTCTGAAACCAAACCCTTTCTAGAGGGCAGACTTGATTCATTGAAAGCGACGCATACTCAATGGTTAGCAGCTTTGTTTACTACTGATTTTGATACCAACTATACCCAAAGTATGTACAAGGTTGGGGATATACATGTTCAAGTACATCTACCTGTAGAGTTTATGTCAGGTGGAATGACATTAATCAACAGTCAATTCATCCCATTGGTAGTTAGTTTATATGGCAATGATACTGACAAATGTACAAAAGTTTTATCTGCGATCAATGCTGCACTTGGGTTTTCACTATTAACCATGCAACAATCTTATCAAGAATCCAGCATAGCTGAAGAGTTAGATAAATTTCTAAAAATATCAGGAATGAGTAGAACTTTATTTTCTAATCTTGCGGATGCTTATAAAGACTAAAAAATAACATGATTATCTACAAACCACAGGTTGATTAAAAAACAAGGATTTATAGGGCGGACTTCAGTCCGCCCTATAGGCAGCTTATGACAGTCATTGCGGACTGAAATCCGCCCTACAATTTTTTACCTGCGGTTAGTTAATTGCCATAAAAAATAATAACTAGGAGAAAAAAATGCGTTCAGATATGTTAACGTCGATTCTTAATGAATTAAATGGCTCTTCAGCCGATATTGAAGCATCAGGGGTTATTTCTACCGATGGTTTAATGATGGCCTCTGCTTTATCAGCTGGTATGGATGAAGACAGAGTGGGGGCAATGAGTGCTGCCATGCTATCTTTAGGTGACAGGACTGCTCAAGAATTAGCACGTGGCACCTTAGAACAGGTTTTGATTAAAGGGAATAATGGTTATGTGCTAATGACTCATGCAGGTGATGAAGCTGTACTCACAGTTTTAGCAAAACCTAATGCTAAATTAGGTTTAATTTTTCTTGATGTTAAACGTGCATCAGCCAGTATTGTCGATGTAATTTAAAAATTTATTGTCTACTTCATTAAGGTTGTAATTTATATCTAAATTGCAACCTTGACAATAACAAGTCATTTTCCCATACAAGTAAAGTTTACACTCATAAGTTATAATAAATTCGTACATACGCTATTTAACTTAATAATTGAGGTGAATTTCTCCATGTTTTTTACAAAAAAAATATTTTTAGCTGTTTTTTTAACAGCAACATTAGGAACATCAGCAATAACTAGCGCTGCTGGTAAAATTGAAAACCCAACAACCGAAGAAGTTATTTATGCTATTGAAACCACTGTAAAACATGCTGAAGAAGCACTTGCAGCTATTAATAGTGGTGCGGATAAAGCTGTTATCCTGGACTTTATAGCTAAAACCAAACAAATTGCCAAAGAAATTGAAGTCACTCGCCTTGGCCCAAATAAAATGAAAGCCTCTGCGCAAATGAAAAAAGCACGATTTGCAGTACGAAAAGATGAAATGGAAAAAGCCAAAAAGCACCTTGAAGCTGGCGTAAAACGTTATCATGCACTTCGTAAAAGATTTTACGAATTCTAAGGTTCAATCTAACAATGGCTAAACAAGTCACAGATTAGCATTAAATGCTATTTTGTATGATTAGAGGGGCTTTCTAGCCGCGACCGAATCAAGTAAAGTCGCTGTTTTAGGGCCCCTCCCTTTTTTTGACAGCCTGACTCGCCCTTTAACATTAGCTTATCTTCAAGCTATCTATTGTTAATAGCAATAAACTCAAATAACTAATGGCACTGACCCACTAAGAATAATTCTTAAATCAACGAAATCACTGTGTTTTAATTTTGAAGCCATTTCAAAGGCAAATCCCCGTCATTCTACTCACAATAATTCTCTGTTATTGAAACAATAGAACAAGTTGTAAACTGTAAATCTCAGCATAACTCTCTCAAGACCATGAAAAAGAGGCTATTTTATGGCATAATGCTTGGTTCGTTTTTGTCGTGCTTAATCATTTACACATGTCTGAAAGAAAAATTCTCGTTACTAGCGCTTTACCCTATGCCAATGGCCCCATTCATTTAGGTCATTTGGTTGAATATATTCAAACCGATATCTGGGTTCGTTTTCAAAAACAGCGCGGGAATCAGTGTCTTTACGTCTGTGCTGATGATACTCACGGTACACCAATTATGCTCCGTGCTGACAAGGAAGGCATTACACCTGAACAACTCATTGCTCAGGTTGAAAAAGAGCATCGTGCAGATTTTGATGAGTTTGGTGTAGCATTTGATAATTACCACACCACTCATTCAGCCGAAAACAAAGAACTATCCAGTTTAATTTATAACCGTCTACATGATGGTGGTCATATCAGTAAGCGTACAATCACTCAAGCATATGATCCGGTAAAAAACATGTTTTTACCAGACCGCTTTATTAAAGGTGACTGTCCCAAGTGTGGTGCTAAAGACCAGTATGGTGATAATTGTGAAGCCTGTGGCGCTACCTATTCACCCGTTGAATTAAAAAATGCTGTATCAGTGGTATCAGGTGAAAAACCTATAGAAAAAGATTCTGAACATTACTTTTTTGATTTAGGTGACTTTACTGAAATGCTTTCAAGCTGGACCAAAGCCGAAGGTCATTTACAACCTGAAGTCAGTAATAAAATGGCAGAATGGTTAGAGAATGGTCTAAATCAATGGGATATTTCTCGTGATGCCCCTTATTTTGGTTTTGAAATTCCTAATGCCCCGGGTAAATATTTTTATGTCTGGCTAGATGCACCTATTGGCTACATGGCCAGCTTTAAAAACTTATGTGATAAGCAAGGTTTAGACTTTGATGAATACTGGAGTAAAGACAGTAATGTTGAGCTTTATCATTTTATTGGTAAAGACATTATTTATTTCCATGCCTTGTTTTGGCCTGCCATGTTAAGTGGTGCTAATTTTAGAACTCCAAGTGCGGTTTTTTCCCATGGCTTTTTAACAGTCAATGGCGAAAAAATGTCTAAGTCACGGGGTACGTTTATCAAAGCCCGTACTTATTTGGAACATTTAAACCCAGAATACCTTCGTTACTATTTTGCCGCTAAATTAACCAATGGCATTGATGATCTTGATCTGAATTTTGACGATTTCTCTCAAAGAGTAAATTCTGATTTAGTTGGAAAAGTAGTTAATATTGCCAGCCGTAGTAGTGGTTTTATCAAAAAACGTTTTGATGGCAAACTGTCACCCAATTGTGCAGAGCCAGAGTTATTCCAGCAGTTTATTGACGCCAATACACAGATTGCTGAACACTACGAAAACCGTGAATTTGGTAAAGCCATGCGTGAAATCATGGCATTAGCAGATAAAGCCAATCAATATATTGATGAGAAAAAACCCTGGTTAATCGCCAAAGAGGAAGGTAAAGATGCTGAACTGCATGATATTTGTTCTATGGGCATCAACTTATTCCGCTTATTAGTTGCTTATTTAAAACCTGTGATTCCAGCATTGGCTGAAAACACTGAAGACTTTTTAAATATTGAAGCACAAGCATGGCCTACTTCTGCCCAACCATTGTTAAATCACGAAATTAAAAAATTCAAACCATTAATGACTCGTGTTGAAGCAGATAAAATTGAAGCAATTGTTGAAGCATCTAAAGATAATTTAATAAAACAACCTGAGCCAGCAGTTAAAAAATGTGAGCCTATTGCTGATACTATCGAATTTGATGACTTTGCTAAAATTGATTTACGTATCGCTAAAATCATTAAAGCTGAACATGTGGAAGGGGCAGATAAATTATTACAATTAACTGTTGATATTGGTGATGAAACCCGTAATGTATTTGCTGGTATCAAGTCTGCTTACGCACCAGAAGATCTTGAAGGAAAATTGACTGTGGTAGTCGCCAATCTAAAACCAAGAAAAATGCGTTTTGGACTGTCCGAAGGTATGGTGTTGGCAGCAGGTCCAGGTGGAAAAGAATTATGGGTATTAAATCCTGATGAAGGCGCACAACCTGGAATGCGAATTAAATAATACTGTAGGGCAGACTTCAGTCCGCCATATAAATAGACTGTGTTGTAGTTAAAAGTATAGATTTAGATGTAAAGAGAATTTTTTTTAACGTCTCCTCACCCAACCCTCCCCATCAAGGGAGGGCTTTATAGATAAGAACCTTTAGTTCTTTAGCCCTCTCCTGCTGGAGAGGGTTGGGTGAGAAGAAAATCAAACAATTCTCTTCTTCAAATACTTCTACCTTTTAAGCACATTAAAAAAGCGACTCAAACTCGCTCAATTATAGAAAAACATTAGAGAGACAGTAAATGTTTTGTTATCACTGCCAAGAAGCCAAAAAAAACCTAGTCTGTGACAAGACCGGGATTTGCGGTAAAAAAGAGAATGTATCCAGTCTTCAGGATATGCTAATGTTTAGCCTAAAAGGGCTGGCATTCTATTGTGCTCAGGCAGATGAATACGACCTGGTCAGTGATAAAACCAATCGATTTATGGCCAAAGCATTATTTTCAATGGTCACAAACGTCAATTTTTCTGCAGCAGAATTTGTCAGTTTAATTGATGAAGCGGTCAGGCGTAGAAATTCTATCCAACAACAATTTTTAGCCGCTTATCAACAAAAACACGATCAGCCCTTTAATCAATCGCTGGCTGAAGAGGCTGAATGGCAATATCAATCAGTCGATGAACAAGCCTTTACTGATAAAGGTGCGACAATTGGCGTAGAAAAAGATACCGAAACATTGGATGCTGACGTACATGCATTGCAAGAAACCTTGCTATATGCGGTAAAAGGTTTAGGTTCTTTAGCCGTGCATAACTTTGAGATGAATGTAGATCAGCATCTCTATACTGAACATTATCGTTTTATTCATCAGGCCTTAAGTTTTACCTTAAATAAACACAATACTCAGGAAGATATTTTAGACAAAGTGGTTTACGCTGGTGAACTTGGACTGGCTGCTATGGCTTTATTAGAAAAAGCCAACAGCAAGAAATTTGGTAATCCCGTGCCAACAACAGTACACCTTGATACTTTAGACAAACCGGGTATTTTGGTTTCTGGTCATGATATGCAAGATATTGAAGACTTGCTTGAACAAACAGCCGATACGGGTGTGGATATTTATACTCATGGCGAAGCACTTTCTGCACATAGCTACCCAGCCTTTAAAAAATATTTTAATTTAGTTGCTAATTACGGCAACGCCTGGCAAGGCCAAAAAACAGAATTTCCCAAATTTAATGGTCCAATTCTAATCACCACTAATAGTGTCCAACAACCTAAAAAAACTTATCAGGATAAGCTTTTTAGCACAGGTATGGTGGCATGGCCTGATGTTCAACATATTGCAGAGCGTAAATCAGGTCAACGGAAGGACTATAGTGCCATTATTGAGCTGGCAAAACAAAGCGATGCACCAACACCTTTAACTGAAGGTACTTTTCTCACAGGCTATGGACTAAAAGCACTGACAGGGTTAGCGGATCAAATTGCTGAGGCTATTAAAACCGATAAAATTAAACGAATTATCGTGTTAGCAGGGACAGATGGCCGTCATAAAGAACGCAAGTACTACACAGCATTAGCTGAAGCATTACCAGAAAATGCCCTAATCATTACAGCAGGTGATACCAAATATCGCTTAATGGCACATGACTTCGGTCAGATTGATGGCATCCCCAGACTTATAGACGCTGGGCAAAGTAATGATTTTTCAGTGATCATTGAATTCTTGCAAGTCCTGCAGTTGAAACTAGGCCTAAGTGATTTAAACACACTACCCGTCTCTTTCAATATTGCCTGGTATGAACAAAAAACAATTCTAATGATGTTGGCTCTGTTTGCACTGAACTTTAAAAATGTTCGTGTTGGCCCGACTTTACCCCCCTTTTTCACCCCAACTATTTTAGAGTTACTGGCTGAAAAATACGGATTAAAGGGTATTGATACGGTAGAAAATGATATTGAATCATTAATGGCTGGAAACTAAAAAGCTAAGCCTCATGACTCAATCTCTAGTCGAACAAATTGATGCGCTATTGCCACAAACACAATGCACTAAGTGTGGCTACTCTGGCTGTAAACCCTATGCACAAGCCATTAGTGAAAATACCACAGATATAAACCAATGCCCACCAGGTGGCGCAACTGGAATAAAAAAACTGGCTGACTTATTAGGGGTAGAAGAAAAATCACTCAATCAAGACTATGGTATTGAGCAGCCAAGAAAAGTCGCCTTTATTATTGAAGCTGACTGTATAGGCTGTACCAAATGTCTGCCTCCTTGCCCTGTTGATGCTATTCTCGGTGCCAACAAGCAGATGCACACCATTATTGCTGCTGAATGTACTGGTTGTGAGCTATGTATAGCTCCTTGTCCTGTAGATTGTATTATTATGCAAGATATTGAGTCGCCTTCTTGGGATCAACTTGCAGCAGATCATGCAAAACAAAGATACCAAAATAAGCAACAACGAATACAAAAACTAGCAGCAGAAAAAACAGAACGATTAAAAAAACAAAAACTGATGTTAGCAAAACTAAAATCTAAAAAATAAACTGGAAACCGCTTTTTCCCGTATAATTGCGGCTCAACATAATATGTAATATGCGCCTGTAGCTCAGCTGGATAGAGTACCGCCCTCCGAAGGCGGTGGTCGGACGTTCGAATCGTCTCAGGCGCGCCATATTTCATCATTTACTCTTTGAAAAACAAGCAAACACAGTAGCTTGCTAGGCCATTAAGTAACACATTCACTCAAGTCTACTTTTTAGCTGCGATACAAAATCCATCCGCTCATGTAAGACCGCAATAATCCGAGCAGGATAGTTTTCTGGATATACGTAAAAAATATAGTGATGCTCACAGCGGCTAACTTGTATTTGAGGATAGCGTTCAGAAAATGTTCTGGAATAAGTACTCTTAGATACAATTTGATTAAATTTGGATTCTAGCAAGCTTGCATAATGCAAAGATTGTTTTCTCCCCCAATTTACCAGTGTGTAACTGGCAATTTCTTTAAGGTCTTCTTGAGCCGAAAAGGTTAATTGATAAGCTTGCATTAAATTAGCTCATTTCCTGATGAGTTTCTTCAAAAATTTGCTTAACAGTTTTATGCATCCCTTTTTCTTGCAGCCGCGGCTCAAGAAAAGCCTCTAATTGACGTAAGGCTTGATCTTCTTTTTCTGATGAGAGGTCTGGTAATACTCGCTCTAGAACATAATCTTTAATAGTTTGGCCACTTAACGCTGCCACCGCTTTTAAGCGTTGATGCTGTTCAGTGCTCACTTCAATAGATAATCGCATTTTTATCTCCTTAAAAAATTACTGCTAATATCACCTTAGCATAAATCACAGTATTTGAACAAATGTACATTTGTTGTTAACGTGGAATGTTCACAATACCTAACTGTGTATTACATCTCTAAATAATAACTTTGCTCTTACTGTTGTGGTTGATAAAATTCCTGCAGTATTGCTGATATTTTTTCTTCGGGGAGTGAGGCTAGGGCTCAGGTAAATTATCTAAAACAAGTGTCCTTGAGTATTTCATTCCAATCAGATAGTTGGTTTAAGTTTTCAGGGTTAAGGAACACCATATATTCTCGTCTTAATGCACCTCCAATATATAGTAAGGCAATCAACCTTAGTTCACCACATGCAACATGCTATAACTATCGTTACAAAATCGAAATAAACACAAAAAAGCTACCCAACTTATTTTGAATTTTATAAAAAATTCGAGCGCTGTTAATCATACCAAATTATGAACCCTTTGAATTACATCGAGTTAAACCGCTCTTTCAATCACTTATCCACAGACTTTTCACAATCAACCAACTCAGAAGACTCTGATTTTAGTGATTATTTACAGCTAAATACTGGAGATACTTTTGGCTGGGATGAGTTACTAAAACTCCATCGCGTCATTCTAATTTCAGAAGCCGGTTCTGGTAAAACGGAAGAAATTCGGCAAACAAGCATTAAACTTCGCGCAGAAGGAAAACAAGCATTCTTTATAAGACTAGAGTCCTTATCAGATGAAGTAGAGGATGCATTTGAAGAAGGCAGTTATCAAGAATTTCAAAGCTGGTTAAGTTCAACTGATGAAGGTTGGGTTCTTCTGGACTCAATTGATGAAGCCCGATTGAAATCACCTAAAGATTTTGAACTTGCCATAAGAAAAATAGCTCGTTATTTATTGCCTGCAATGCAGAGAGTCCACATTATCATTACTGGAAGAGTGAATGCATGGAGACCAATAAGTGATTTATTATTTTGTGACAAAAAATTCCCTTACGCCTCTCCAGAAACAATAGAAAAAGAACTGGACCCTAATAATGAGACGTTAGATAACGAAGATAAACAGCTTGAAACAACAAAAGAAACCGTTACCACTATATTTAACGTTTATTCATTAGCTGATTTATCAGCGGAACAAATTAAAACCTTTCTTAAAGGAAAAGGCATTAGCGACACAACAAAAATTTTAGATGATATTGAAAGGCATGATGCCTGGAGCTATACAACCCGACCTCAAGACTTAGAAGAAATTATCGCATTTTGGAATAAAAACAACAAAATTGGAACGCGTCTGGAACTTATGCAACATAGCATTGAGCGTAGGTTAAAAGAGAGAGACCAAGATAGAGCTGAATTAGCACCCATTACAACTGAGAAATTACGAGAGGGGGCAACACTACTTGCAGCGGCAGCTACCTTAATGCATGAATCGACTATTAATATACCTGATGGCAGTAATGATTCAAATGGAATTCATGCAAAAAATATCTTAAAAAGCTGGGATGATAAAGAATGCCAAATTCTTTTAGCTCGTCCAATATTTGATGAAGCTTTATATGGAACCGTTAGATTCCATCATCGTTCAGTAAGAGAATTTTTAACTGCAGAATGGTTATTCGAGTTGTTAAAAGAAAAAGCGTCTCGAAGAAATATTGAAAACTTTTTTTCAGCAAGCAATATGGAATGCAGGTGATTACACCCTCATTAAAACCCGTATTGTCTTGGTTAGTCATCTTTGATGAACAAATAAGACAAAAAGTTTTCAATATAGAGTCAGAAATTATTTTTGCAAGTGGTGATCCGAATAGATTATCTCTCGAAACAAGATGTGAAATTTTAAAGTCAATTTGTTCTAAAATTTCTTTTGATTCTTCAAGCCGTACTAATACTGACTATGCATCTGTACAGAACTTTACTAGCTCTGATATAGCTGATGAAATTAAGTCTTTGTTTATAGAATATGAAGACAATTCAGATGTCATTTATTTTTTAATGCGCATGATTTGGCAAGGCCGTATAAAAAAAGCACTTCCTGAAGCTAAAGCTGTTGCTTTAGATAGTTCGGCAGAAAAGTACTGTCGTATTTCAGCTATTCGGGCATTAAAGGCAATTAAAACAAAACACAATCATGAAGAAATATTACAAACCTTTCTTTTAGAAGATGGGCCATTAGATAGAGGTATCCTATCCGAATATATTACGTTACTAAATAATGCTGAAGAATCTGTAATATGGCTTTTTAAAGCCTTAGAAAAAACAGCTCATTATGAAGAATATGGTACTGATAACCTAAACCAAGCCGTTGAAAAATTAATTGAACGCTTAGACCCTAGCCTACTTACAATTTTTTTAAATAAAGCAATACTACTATTCAAGCAAGAACCAGTACTTGAGTATAGATTTTGTGAATTATCTGAGCACCATAGTTGGCTAATGGTTAGCTGCGCCAAAGCAATCGAAATATTAATAAAAGAGCATCATCCTACTGCGCTAGATTCAGCCTGCCTTTCCCTGCTAGTTAAAATGCCCTCCTTTCGACAACATCATAACCTTGGGCACTCTATAAATGTTAATAAACTTCCAGAGTTAATAAGAAAGTGGAATGATATTAATCATGCCTTATTTTGGGCAAGTGTTACAGAAATACGCCAATCACTTCATCAAAAGAAAGGTGAACAACTTACACATTATTCGCAGGCTTCTATATATGGAGAATACTGGACATTTGATAAAAATGATTTTGAACAAGTCATATCAGAAATAAGCACTCGTGAACTACTTGATGACAAGTTAGTTGCTCTATCTTTAGCTTTTCGGTTACATATAGGAAATGACCGTCCAGTTAGGTGGCTAAATCAGCTTCAAAAGTCTGTTGCTAGTAATGAAGTTTTAATTGATAGACTGAATGAATTTTTACACCCTCCAGCCGAAACCAAAGAACAAAAAAAGTGGAAAAAAGAAGAAGCTAAATGGGAGCGTAAAAATATAGCACGACAAAAAAAGCAAGAACAAAATCGTTCTGACTAGGTACAGCACTTAAATGAAAATACTGAATCATTACGGGATATAAAGCTGCTCAATAAGTATTTCAGTGAAGGAACATGTTCAAAAGCACAGCATTATTTATTAGATCGGATGCGGGAGGCAGGAGAAAATAATAATAACTGGACATTAGGTAATTGGCACGTTTTAAAAGATGAATTCGGTATTGAAGTGGCAACTGCATTTCGAGATGGCTTAGTCAATTGCTGGAGAAGTTATCAGCCTTTTTTACGTTCAGAGAAAAGCGATCATAATCAGACACCTATTTGTGTGATTTTAGGTTTAGCCAGCTTAGAAATAGAGTCTAGGGAAGTAGAAAGCTGGCCGAATAATTTAACTGAAAAAGATGCCTCTTTAGCGTGTCGTTATGCATTCAGAGAATTAAATGGCTTTCCGGACTGGCTTCCAAAATTGCATAAAAGTTTCAAAGCTATTGTCAGTACATCAGTTTTGAATGAAGTTAAATGGGAACTATCAACAACAAAAGTTGATAAAAGTAGTCATTATTTGTTGAGTAAACTTAGCTGGAGTGCTCAATGGATATGGGACGATATTGCACCTGAACTTTTGAATATATTAAAAAAGGAACCCGCTAACATAGAAAGCTTAGGTGATATTATTAAAATAATTCAAAGCTCTTCGACAATTCCAGACCAACAAATTGCTAAATTAGCCTCAAAAAAATGTAAAACACTAAAATCAAATGATCATCTGGCTTATTGGTTTTCTGTTTGGTCTGGTGTTGAGCCAACATTAGCAATACCTGCCTTTACAATACTATTACATAAAACCAAATATAAGGAATTAACAACTGAATTAGCAATGAATTTTATTGTTAATTTAATTGGTGACTATAGCAGTACAGCAAGTGCTCGAGATGCTTATAAAACACCAGAATATCTTTTACAATTATATAGTCTTATGCACGATTATATTAATGAAAAGGATGATATAGATAGGTTTGGAAAAGGATCATATTCACCAGGTTTACGTGATCACGCACAAAGAGCACGAGATAATATTTTTTCATTATTATCCGATATATCAGGTAAACAGGCTTTCTTAGCATTAGAAGAGTTATATCGATTAAACCCTGAGCAGCCATGGATAAAGCGCCATGCAAAAATTCGAGCTGAACAAGATGCTGATATGGCGAGATGGTCGGTGGATAAATTTTTAGAGTTTAATAATACTCTAGAAAGCACGCCTTGCAATCACCATGAATTATTTGATTTAGTTGTTCAACGCCTTCTGGATTTGAAATATGATATTGAAGAGGGGGATACTAGTAACGCCCTAATTTTAATACAAATAACTGACGAAAATGTAATTAGAAATTATATTGCTGGCTGGTGTAGAGATAATGCTAATAACCGATATTCAATAGCACAGGAAGATGAACTTGCCGATAAAAAACGACCTTACTTACGTTTTAATGGGTCTGGTTTTGATGCCCCAGTACCTGTGGAACTGAAGTTAGCAGATAATTGGAGTGGCCCAACACTACTTGATAGATTAGAAAGCCAGCTTTGTGGTAATTATTTAAGAGATGAGCGTTCTAATCGAGGTGTATTTTTATTAGTTTACCGTGGTGAGCAAACAACCTGGAAAATACCTAATGGCAATCAAAAAGCTAGTTTTTCTGATTTACTTGAGGCACTTAGCAAACGGTGGGAACAAATACATAGAAATTATCCAAATATTGATCAAATAGAGGTTATTGGTATTGACTTAACAAAGCGATTTAGGTGAAAAAATAAGTAGCAACCTGACTAATAAAGGCTGGAACAGCACATGTTCAACACAATAAACCATATAAAGTTATCCAAAGATCCTGTTGATTTTATAAAGCATCTATTCGATATAAGAAAACCTTTATATCGAATTAAACCATGTTATCTAACACTCCATGGATATTAATGAATTTAAAACAGGTCACTGAGAGTAGTAATATTAGTATAAAAGCTTTTTACCAGAATTAATCTGGAGTCGCATGTAACAGACCCAGAAAAACGCGACGATTGACAGGAAGTTCGTAATTATATTGAAGCTATGCATCTTGCTATTAGTCAGCTAAATGATCTCCCCCTCAAAAATGAATAATGCACACTCTCAATCTATTTCAACATAAAAACCATGGCCCAATAACAAATTGACCCAACTGAAGTAAATTTAATTTACGTTTTAATTATTGCCTGGCTGTAGCTCAACGAGACATTTCTAAAATAGAATTTCTAACGTTAGTTAAAAATATTCTAGAGTATTTTACTAGGTTATTTAATTGATTTTATTAAACTAATTTTCATCTAAAACAGTTGACATACAAGTTGAGGGGGCTAAAATTCCCTTTATTCCACAAGGAATTATTCTGATTACTTTAATCCCTTTCTTTCATCCGATTAAAGACAATCACTGATTTCAAAATATTCATCTCTATAGGGAGATAATTTATGCTGAATCCTAGTTACAGTCTTTTGAGTAAATCACTCTTTACTATCATATTTTCTATTTTATTGTTTCAATCAGCAACGGCACTAGCCGCAAGACCTGATGGTGTACCAGGAAAAGACTGGGGAACAGCTGAAGGTGAAAAATGTGCGACTTGTCATAAAAAGCATAACCCAGGGCTTTTTATGGAATGGAATAAAAGTCAGCATGGTCAGCAAGGCGTAAATTGCCTGGATTGTCACCAGGCTAAAGAAAATGATGTTGATGCTTTTACTCATAATAATCAGTTAATTTCTATCATTGTGACACCGAAAGATTGTTCACGCTGTCATAGCACTGAATTTGAGGAAATGGACGGCTCTCATCATGCCAAAGCCGCTAAGATTTTAGCTTCTCTGGATAATTTACTCGGTGAAGTAGTTGGTGGGCCTGCTGCTGTTAATGCGGGGTGTCGACAATGTCATGGTTCAGTAGTCAAAATTACCAGAAATGGTAAACCAGATGCTGCGACTTGGCCTAATACTGGGATTGGTCGAATAAACCCTGATGGTTCAACAGGATCTTGTACGGCTTGTCATGGTCGACATCGTTTTTCTCAAGCGCAATCAAGAACACCTGATACCTGTGGTAAATGTCATATGGGCCCTGATCATCCACAAATCGAAGTTTACAACGAATCCAAACATGGCATTCTTTATCGTGCCTTTAAAGATGAAATGAACCTAGACTCAGAAAAATGGGAAGCAGGTGTCGATTATTCTGCTGCGCCAACTTGTGCCACTTGTCATATGAGTGCTGGTGGCGGTGAGAAAAAAACACATAATGTAGGAGATAGAATATCCTGGACATTAAGACCGCCAATCTCCCATAAAATCAATCTGATTCGATTAGAAAATGGTGATGAATTTGATGTACCAGAAGGCAAAGAAATTCCAAAAGTAGGTGCTCAGGCAAAAGGCTCTAAAGTTGTCGAAGTTCTCACATGGCAGGACCGCCGTGAGAAAATGCAAAATGTTTGTACGGCTTGTCACAGTACCAGTGTGATTAGAGGACATTACAAACAATTTGATAATGTCGTAGATTTATATAATGATAAATTTGCTAAACCTATTGCTGCCATCATGACCGAGCTAAAAGAAAAAGGTGTGATTAGTAAAAGCCCATTTGATGACAAAATTGAATGGATTTGGTGGGAAATCTGGCATCATGAAGGACGCAGAGCTCGTCATGGCGCATCTATGATGGGACCTGATTATACTTGGTGGCATGGCTTATATGAAGTGGGTAAACACACTTACTTTGCCTTTATCCCCGAACTAAAAAAAGTAGCTGGTGATAAATTAGCTAATGAATTGCTTGATAAATACTTTAAACCTATACAAGGTCATGACTGGTATTTTAATGGTATGAATAAAGGCCAGATTGATAAAGTAAGAAAAGGCTTTGAAGAACGTTACGGTAAGGGTGCTTTTAAATAATAAAGTTAAGGTGCTTTGAATCTTAATATGGATTTAGGGCACCTTACAAACAGCAGGAAAAAGCTCATGTCATCTTTCAGCATTAATCATTTTCCAAAAATACTTTCGCAATTAACCCTTGCTGTTTTCTTGTTGTTTTTTCATTCTTCTATTCAAGCTACTCCAAAATCAGAATTAGATGGATATATCACTCAAGGTGATAAAGCGCTTTCAGCAGGGCAATTGGATGCGGCATTATCTTCCTTCAAAAAAGCCGCTGCCATTCAGTCCGGCACGGAGCTTATTCAACAAAAACTGGCAAATGTCTATTTATTGAAAGGTGACTACGCCAACAGTATTAAATATTTTCATAATACCCTTGGCTTTAATGCAAAAAGTTCAAAAGCCTTTATTGGTCTGGGTCTCGCTTATTTACATACAGGGCAATATTCTTTAGCTAAAGCAGCACTTGAGGAAGCCAGGCCATATACTGAAAAAAAACAAGATATTGATAAGATTATCGACTGGATTAAAACAAGGCAACAAAATAAATTCCAACCATAACTAAGGTGTAAAACAGATGATTTCTAAATTTATCAAATGGTTTTGGCAACCCTCAACTAAATATACCTGGGGCGGAATATTTGTAGTCGGAGGTATTGCTGGCATCCTATTCTGGGGTGGATTTAATACCTATATGGAATACACCAATACTCTTGAGTTTTGCACCTCTTGTCATGAAATGAGAGATACTGTTTATGAAGAATATACCCATTCAGTTCATTACAGTAATGGCTCAGGCGTTCGAGCTATCTGTTCAGATTGTCACGTACCTAAAGAATGGGGGCCAAAATTAGTTCGTAAAATAAGAGCAACTAATGAGCTATATCATAAAGCGCTAGGCACTATTAATACCCCAGAAAAATTTGAAGCCAAACGCGAAGAGCTTGCTTTACATGTCTGGAGAGAGATGAAAGCAAATGATTCACATGAATGTAGAAATTGTCATTCATACCAGTCAATGGATTTTCATGCTCAATCAATTACTGCACGGCGAGAAATGAAAAAAGCCATAAAAGAAGGAAAAACCTGTATCGATTGTCACAAAGGGATAGCTCATAAATTACCCGATGGTTATGAGGTAGACTCTATCATTTCTGATATTAAATAAGTTTTTAAAACAATTTTTTAAAGTTAAGTAGCTTACTAACGAATTTAAGCTATTATAAAAATAACAGTAACTCGTTATACATCACCTAGGCAGGGATGCTATCTCCAAGGCTACATGGATGTATTCAGGCCAAGTTTTGTGAGACAGGATAGAAGCAACCTGTGGTTAATTAATAGCCATATACAATAATTAAAATCAAAATAAATTCACTGCTTAAAACAAGTTTGGCATTCACCTTATGATAGCGTCTATTAATAACAATTCTGTTCCATCTACAATTTAGTTAACTACTATTATATCTAGCATTAATTCAAAGGATTAATAGTTAATCATCAAGTCAGGAGAATTTTCTATGTTTTATGGTAAACGTATATACAGCTCTCTATTTATAGCATTCTATTTTATAGTACAGCTTTCAATTTCACCCGTTTATGCTGCAGGCCCTACTTCAGCTGAATATGGTGTAGTATTAAATCTTTCTGGCAAACAACGTATGCTTAGTCAGAAAATGAGCAAAGAAGTATTACTGGTTGCTCTTGGGATTGACCTGGATAACAATTTGGCTAATCTGACTGCGACTTCATCGCTGTTTGACAAAACCCTTAAAGGCCTAGAATTAGGTAGTGCTGGTCTTAATTTACCCCCTACCAGTAATAAGCGTATTCTTCGACAGCTTGAAAAAATTAATAAACTTTGGTCAGAGTTTCATCCGATTATTAAGGTAATCCTTAATAGCAAAACTGTAACACCGGAACAAGTCGCTAGCATTGCATCAAATAACCTACCACTACTCAAACAAATGAATAAAGCGGTTGGTCTTTACGAAAAAGATGCTCAAAAAGGTGGTCTTAAGGCTGCTCCAGGCCTTGCCTCAACTCTTAACCTTTCTGGCAAGCAGCGTATGTTGACTCAGAAAATGAGTAAGGAATTTCTATTGGTTGCTTATGGTCATGAGTCCGAACCTAATAAATTGAACCTGCTTGAAACGTATACTCTTTTTGAAAGAACCCTCCAAGGTTTACGTGATGGAGATGAAACTCTCGGCCTTCCTGGAACTAAATCTGAAACCATTCTCCAGCAACTTGCTGTGATTGAAGGTTTATGGCTTACTTTCAAACCCATCGTTGCCAATGCTGTGGAACAATCAGGAGAGATACAAGTAGATCAAATTAACAGTTTAGCGGTCAATAACTTACCTCTTCTAAAAGAGATGAACCGAGCTGTAGGTATGTATGAAAAAGAAGCTGCGAAATAATCTGTTTACTCGTTAAAGAGCACTATTCTACAACTACAAAAAGTAGGAATAATGGATGAATATTAAACAAAAACTACTTGCAGGGGGCGTAGGCATAGGCCTGCTATTGCTGATTGTTATAACATTAGTCCTTAACTCTTTTTCAGATTTAACAAATGGGTTTTCTGGAATTGTAGATCGATCAGATATTGGCGTTACAAATGCGAAGCAAAGTTTGAAACGAGTTGTCACATCTGACCAAAGTTTACATAAGCTTTCTTCTGAAATGGAAACACTGGCTAAAGACATTTCCCGCAGCAACATGAATGTAAAAATTCTGTCCAAAAAGGTTGTAGAGCTTTCCGCAGAACTTGATACCCTGACTGTAAACGCAGAAGAATTATTAACAGATATTCCTGAGAGTAATCTGTTATATGACCTTGAAGACTTAGTCTCATCGATGGGGGATATCAAGGAAACCATGCGACGTGAAGCTTTAATTAGCCTAAACTCCACCATCAAGGAACTGGACCAATTCTCATCTAATCTTGATAAAAAGGTGGTAGCAACAAAGTCAGTTTCTGATCAACTTAGGCAAGTAAAAACACTGAGTGAAAGTGTTGTTGGTGCCAATAATGAAATTCAGTCTCTTGCTAAGGACTTTAATGAATCAATAGTACTTTCACGTCGTTTTATTACGATAGTGCTAGTCACAACGATTTTTTTATCCATTATTTTTAGTTATGGAATAGCTCACTTAATAACTGCTCGCCTCAAAGAGGCCATAGATACTCTATTTGATATTGCTGAAGGAGAAGGAGATTTGACCCACCGCTTAAATGAAAGTGGTAGTGATGAAATCTCAGATTTAGCAAGGGGGTTCAACCTATTCTCAAGCAAGATTGAAACAATGGTTCAAGATATGGCTGATGCTGCATTACAAATTACTCACTCTGTAAAACAAGTTTCTTCAATCACTGAAAAAACTAACAGTGCAATACAGCAGCAACAGTTAGAAAGTGATATGGTGGCAACAGCCATTAAACAGGTAGCCTCTACTGTTCAAGAGATGAGTAGTAGTGCCGCTAATGCTGCTGAAACAGCCAACAAAACTGAGCAAAAAGCAGCTTCAGGGCAGAAAACTGTTCTAGACAATCGCACAGCTATTCAATCATTGTCCTTAGAGGTCATTAATGCATCTTCCGTGATCCATGAATTAGAGGAAGAAAGTGAAGGAATTGGACGAATCCTTGATGCCATTAAAGGAATAGCAAGCCAAACTAATTTATTAGCTCTTAATGCTGCCATTGAAGCTGCTCGTGCAGCTGAACATGGTCGAGGGTTTGCTGTGGTAGCCGATGAAGTACGTACGCTAGCTGAACAAACTCAAGTATCAACAGAAGAGATTCAGAACCTTATTTCATCACTTCAAGAGAAAGCTCGATTAGCGGTGTCAGTAATGGACAGTGGTAGTAACCAGGCTGAAAAAAGTGTCATTCATGCTGATGAGGTTGGTAGTGCTCTTAATAGTATTACGGATTCTGTTAATACTATTGCACAAATGAACCTGGATATTTCTAGTGCAACTGGACAGCAATTACAATTAACTAAAGAAGTGGAGAATAATATTCAAAATATTACCATTATCGCCCAAACCACCACTCAAGGTGCTCAGCAAACTAATGATTCACTTCATGAGTTAGAAACACAGGTCTCTCGCTTACAAGGATTAGTGATGCAATTCAAAGTGAGTAAACGAAATCATTCGGGATAAAAGATACCTCAAAAGGGTAAAATCAAAACCTCTGAAAGCAACAAAGCTATCTGCTCTAAAAAAGGTCACTTTACCTGGGTGGGGATAAATAGCACTGTTTCTACACATTATGTATCCACCCCCTTTCCATAAGCTAGTTGGCAATATTAAGTTTAATTGCGCCCTATAGCGTGGAACAACTTTGCTTACTTTCCAATACAAAAAGAACTAAAAATACGACCCAATAAATCATCGGAACTAAATGTCCCGGTAATTTCTGCAAGGCTGTTTTGGGCTTGTCTTAAATCTTCAGCGACCAATTCACCCGCCTGATTTTGTAATTGTTCTAGTGCATTATTTACACTGTTTTGACCATCTGTTAAAGCTTCTATATGTCTTTTTCTGGCAATAAACACATCATCTGTTTCAGCATTAAAACCAACACTATTCTTTAGATGATCTGTTAACAACTGCATTCCAATATCTTTTTTTACCGATAAATAAATTTGGCTTCCATGCTCAGTTTCTGTTATTTCCGGTTCAATGCCCAACAAATCAATTTTGTTATATATCTTTGTAATATCCAGTCCTGAAGGCAATGTCTTAATCACCGAGTCAATTTCTGGATCAGTACTATCAATTAATAATAAGATTTTATCCGCTTGTTTGATTTCTTCATGAGCACGACGTATACCTTCCTTTTCTACTAGATTCTCACTTTCTCGTAGTCCTGCTGTATCAATAATATGTAAAGGCATACCATCAATTTGAATTCTTTCTTTTAATATATCTCTAGTGGTACCAGCAATATCTGTAACAATAGCTGCTTCATGTCCTGCCAAAGCATTGAGTAAACTTGATTTTCCCGCATTGGGTTTTCCTGCTAATACAACTGTCATTCCATCACGCAATAGTCGTCCCTGCTGTGCTGTTTTTTGTATGCTCTGAATTTTTTCAGACAGCTCTAACATTTTATTTTCAACGACACCATCAGATAAAAAATCTATTTCTTCATCAACAAAATCTATTGCAGCTTCTACATAAATTCTTAGCTTAGTAAGCTCTTCAACCAATTCATTAATTTGTTTAGAAAAAACACCTTGCATGGATTTTTGAGCAGAACGAACGGACTGCTCAGTACTGCTTTCTATTAAATCTGCAACAGCTTCGGCTTGAGCTAAATCCAGTTTATTATTAAGAAAAGCTCTTTCGGTAAATTCACCTGGATTGGCTAAACGAGCACCTAAACCTAGCACTCGTTTTAATAACATGCCTAAAACAACCGTTCCGCCATGTCCTTGCAGTTCTATTGTATCTTCACCAGTGTATGAAGAAGGGTTGGGGAAATAAAGAAGTATCCCTGAATCAATCACAGAATCATCCTCATCTCTAAACGAGGTAAATAATGCCTGTCTTGGAATAGCTGTTTTATGAGTTATTTTTTTGGAAATTTCAGCAGCTGAAGGCCCTGAAATTCTAACAATACCGACACCTCCATTTCCAGGGGGGGTTGCAATGGCTGCAATAGTATCTTGGGTTTGTTGTTGCACGGGGGAGGTTCCGATCAAATGTTTTCTAAAGAAGTTCTCTATCCAACAAAACTGATGGACAAGCTTTCGCATTGTCCATCAGAAAATGAAACTAAAAATTATTTTTCAGCATCAATTTGTTTAGTAATGTACCACTGCTGAATAATAGATAAAGTGTTATTACATACCCAGTAAAGAACTAATCCTGATGGGAAGAATAAAAAGAAAACAGTAAACACCAGTGGAAACATTTTCATTACTTTTGCTTGTAATGGATCAATCGGTGCAGGGTTTAAACTTTGCTGAATTTTCATGGAAATACCCATAAGAATTGGCAAAATGAAAAAAGGATCCTGCGCTGATAAATTTTGAATCCATAATGCAAAATCAGCCTGACGTAATTCTACTGTTTCAATCAATACCCAGTATAAAGAAATAAACACCGGTATTTGTACCATAATAGGAAGACAGCCACCCATTGGATTAACTTTTTCCTTTTTGTACATCGCCATCATTTCTGTATTAAAGCGCTGTCTGTCATCTGCGTATTTTTCTTGCATCTCTTTAAGACGAGGCTGAATTTTACGCATCTTGGCCATAGAACGATAACTGGCTTGAGATAACTTAAAGAACAACAATTTAATACATAAAGTAACACCCAATATAGATAGGCCCCAGTTACCAATATAATCATGTATTCGATTAAGTAACCAGTAAATAGGTTTACCTATAACTGTTAACCAACCATAATCTACTGTTAATTCTAAGCCTGTTGCAACTTTTTCCATCATTGGCTGAACTTTTGGTCCAACAAATAAATGTGAATTAAAAGTAACATCTGTATGTGCATTAACTGCAACAGCAGGTGAATAAGAACCAATCACATAACGCAAATCTTTTAATTTTTTAGTATAAAAATGATTTTCCTGATCTGCAGGTGGAACCCATGCTGTAGCAAAATAATGCTGCGTCATCGCACTCCAGCCACCCAGTGTTGAAACACTTAGGTTGCTTTCTTCCATGTCATCATATTTAACTTTTTGGTATTTTTCTTCTTCTGTATAAACAACACCACCAGCATAAGTTCTGATAAACGTATTACCTTTATCATCAACATATGGCACTCTTAATAGTTGACCATATTGTCTGCCTGTCCATGTTTGTGCAGAATCATTACTGACTTTTTGATCTACACTGATACTGTAATTACCCCGTGTAAATGTATAAGTTTTAGTAACAACAATGCCAGCATTATTTGTCCATGTTAAAGGAACAGATAAAGTCTCTTCTCCATCAGCTAATGCATAATTTTCTTGTTCAATAGAATAAGTAGCATGATGATCAGGTCCTTCTACAGATCCACTGCTTGCAAGTAAACCACTTTGAGCAAGGAAAAGTTTTTCTGTATTACTGTCAAATAAACGAATAGGTGAAAGATCTTTTGGTTCTGGCTCCAGACCAACTAAAGCAAATAATTTATTAACTACAGTATTTTCTTTTTCATGCGGGTACTGTAATAAATCTAAATTACGTAATGTTCCACCTTTAGTATCAATTTCAACAGAATAAACATCAGTTTTTACTGTGATAATTTTATTTGCATAAACATCAAAACCAGGTACAGCCTCTAAACTTTGTTCAGAAGCAATTTGACCTACATTTCCAGTACCCGGTAAACCATCTCCAGAGTCTAAAACAACGGGTTGTTCTAATACAGAGGTAACAGGCTTGGGGCCATAATCTATTTGCCATTGCTCCCACAGCATGTAAGAAATCATTGCAAAGGCAATGACCAGCATAAATCTAATATTATCCATTGTTATTTACCAATTTTTTTTGGAACTGGGTCGATACCGCCTTCATGAAAGGGATGGCATTTTAATAATCTTCTTATTGTAAGATAGGAGCCTTTAATTGCACCATGAAGCTGAATTGCTTCCAAACCATAACTTGAACAGCTGGGATAAAAACGGCAACTTGGGGGAAGTAAAGGACTTATAAAAGTTTTGTACAATTTTATAAGATTTATGAGTAAGATTCGCATCGGTTTATCAGTTTAAGCCAATGCTTATCTAATGATTTTCTTAATAAAGCAGGTGATGCATTTGCTGCATCTCTTCTTGCTAAAACTACAATATCAATATTAATCAAATCATATTGTTTTAATCTAAAGTTTTCCCGAACAGACCTTTTAATTAAATTCCTTGTAACTGCTTTTTTAATATTTTTTTTTGCAATTGCAAGGCCTAACCTAGGATGATCCAAATCATTTGGTACTGCTAACAAGGTAAAAAAATTATCAGTAGATTTTACTGGTTTTGCAAATACCTTTTTATAATCAGCTGGATCATCTAGCTTTAACTGTGGGGAAAAACTATAACTTTCGCCAGCCAATTAAACAGTTAGCTCAGCGCGACCTTTAGCTCTACGAGCATTAATTACTTTGCGACCACCTACTGTAGCCATTCTTGCACGAAAACCATGAGTTCTTGCGCGTTTTAATTTACTTGGTTGATAAGTTCTTTTCATTTGCCTAAGCCTTAATAGTGTTTTAACAAAAAACGGATAAAAAAGACTCGGGATGATAAGTCAAAAACTAGGGGTCTGTCAATGATAATTATAAATATGCTTGTGTATAGTTCTGTATACTGCTTGTGTATAAGTTATTTTTTTTTATACTATATAACAACTTAACTTCACCACTTTTTCAGTGAACAGTATAAAATATACTATCGGATTTCCCCCTAACCTTATTTAAAGTATTCAATGAGCTCAATTTGGAAGACTTGTTTATCTAAACTTGAAAATGAAATTCCTTCTAGTGATTTCAGTACCTGGATCAGGCCATTACAGGCTGTTGAAAAAGGTGACACACTAAAACTATTAGCGCCAAATCGTTTTATTATTGATCATGTCAAACAACATTTCATCAGTAAAATTGAAGATGCTGTTTATGAATTCTCCAATGGCACTTTAATTATACAATTTGAAATTGGCTCAAAAAGTTCTGCGCCTCTAATCCAGCCAAAGCTGCAAAAGAGAACAACAGAAAAACAACAGCCTAAACGTTCTACCTTTTTAAACAAAGCCTTTACCTTTGAAAGTTTTGTCGAAGGTAAATCAAACCAGTTAGCCAAAGCAGCTTCTATTCAGGTTTCAGAAAATATTGGTAAAGCTTATAACCCACTTTTTATTTATGGCAGTTCTGGTTTAGGTAAAACTCATTTAATGCACGCTATTGGTAATGCAGCATTGACTAAAAACCCATCAGCACATGTTGTTTATCTTCATTCTGAAAAATTTGTACAAGATATGGTACAAGCTTTTCAACACAACACCATTAATGCTTTTAAAGATTATTATCGCAGTATAGATATATTACTCATTGATGACATTCAATTTTTAGCAGGTAAAGAACGTTCTCAAGAAGAGTTTTTTCATACCTTCAATAACCTGTTAGATAAAAAACATCAAGTCGTTTTAACCTGTGATAAATATCCAAAAGAAATTAAAGGCCTGGAAGATCGTTTAAAATCCCGATTTGGTTGGGGCTTACCTGTCGCTATTGAACCACCCGACTTAGAAACACGTGCCGCCATTCTAATTAAAAAAGCCGCTTTAGTTAATATTGAACTCGCTCAAGAAGTTGCTTTTTTTATTGGAAAAAGAATTCCTTCAAATGTCAGAGATCTTGAGGGTGCTCTTAGACGTGTTGTTGCCAACGCCCAATTTACAGGAAAAGAAATTACCGTTGATTTTACCAAAGAAGCATTACATGACTTAATTTCATTACAAGATAAATTAGTCAATATAGACAATATTCAAAAAACAGTGGCTGAATATTTCAAAATACGTGTCGCTGATTTGTCTTCTAAAAATCGTAGACAATCCATTACACGTCCTAGACAAATTGCCATGTGTTTGGCCAGAGAACTGACTAGCCATAGTTTTCCTGAAATTGGAGATGCCTTTGGTGGAAGAGATCACACAACAGTAATTAATGCCTGCAAACGTGTTAAATCATTACGAGATAGTGATATCAAAGTGTCTGAAGATTATCAGAACCTGTTGAGAACTTTATCCCATTAGCTGCGATGAAACTGTGGATAAGGCTAGATAAAAATAAACTGTCTTTTTTATCCACAATATAAAAACACAGTTTTAAAGGGCTTTAAAAACACCTTATATAATTGAAAGTTAAACAGAAAAATGGCTTATCCACAGAATTTGTCATCACTAATAGTAATAAGATAAATAAAAGATATATATATTTATTATTAATTAACTGACTAAAAATTTGTTTTTAACAAAAAAACCATTATAAAAAGTAATGTTTATTTCATTTTCTTTAATATAAAATTTCTATAGTAAGGGTGTGGATAAACTTGTGTTTATGACTATCTTTACTATGTTTATTACTTGTAATCTTTTTATATAGGGTCATTTGTCACCAACATATCCACAGTCAAAAGGGTGTTTTTTTAACAGCTTTATATATAGCATAAGTTATTGATTTAAATCAATAAATATGACTTTTCAACAGTTTTTTTTTTACTAATAACAGTAATAAGTTTAAATATATTTTATGAATTTTATTATAAATAGAGAACAACTACTCTCACCTTTACAGCAAATAGTCAGTGTCATAGAAAAAAGGCAAACGATGCCTATTCTTTCTAATGTACTTATGGTTATTAATGAAAATACCTTAGTTCTCACAGGAACCGATCTTGAAATTCAATTAATCGCTAAAATTCATCTTGATTCTTCTGAATCTGGTGAAATTACAGTTCCAGCTAGAAAGTTTTTAGATATTATTAGACTCTTACCTAATGAAGCTGAAATTAAAATTGAATTAAAAGACGACAAAGTTAAAGTAACGTCAGGTCGTAGTCGTTTTTCTTTAACAACCCTGGCAGCTGATAATTACCCTGAATTCTCAGAAGCCGAATTAGAAAATCAATTTCTTATTAATGCTGGACAGCTTAAAAAAGCATTAGATAAAACTGTTTTTTGTATGGCAAACCAGGATATTCGTTATTACTTGAATGGCTTGTTATTACACATTTCCAACAGTAAATTAAAACTGGTGGCTTCTGATGGTCATCGATTATCAATTTATGAAGACAATATTGGGACTGAAACAGGTTATGAAGCACGCATTATTTTGCCAAGAAAAGGCGTTTTAGAATTAGCACGATTATTAGATGATGATGAAGCTGAATTAAATATCCAGTTTTCCAGTAGCAATATTAAAATTTATTTTAAAGACCTTACCTTTTCGGCAAAATTGGTCGATTCAAAATATCCTGATTTTAGTAAAGTGTTTGATCAGACTTTTTTCAACCATATTCATATTCAACGTCAATTTTTAAAAGATGCTTTAACGCGAGTTGCGATTTTAGCCAATGAAAAATTTAAAGGAATCACTTTTGATATTTCAGAAAATTTACTAAGGCTTAATTCACATAATCCTGAACATGATGAAGCAAATGAAGAACTGATTATTGAATATAAAGGCGAACCTTTATCTATTGCTTTTAATTCTCAATATTTACTTGATGCTGTTAGTAATTTAGATTCAGAACTTGCTGTACTAACAATTGCTAGTAACGCCAGTAGTTGTTTTATTGAAGAGCCAGAACAACAGCTTTATAAATTTATTGTTATGCCAATGCGCTTATAATTAAAAAGTTGGCTGATATTTAAATGACTAAATCAAATACGGGGCAAACTTTAGTTTGCTCTTTTCCAGTTAAGTAAAACAATGAGTTTACAAAAACTGGATATTTACAACTTGAGAAATATTCAAAAATCTTCAATTACCCCATCGCCTGGAATTAATTTAATTACTGGAGAAAATGGTAGTGGTAAAAGTTCTTTATTAGAAGCTATTTTTATTTTAGGAAGAGCTCGATCTTTTAGAGCAAAAAATATCAAACAAGTTATTCAGTTTGATCAAACTGAACTGATCGTATCGGGTCAATCTAAACAACAAAGTGAGCAGGTTTTTCATTTAGGTATACAACTGAATGGAAAGGGATGTGAAATTCATCTTAATCAGGAACAAAGTAGTAAATCTGAATTAGCCTATTCTCTTCCTGTTTTATTAATACATCCTAAGAGTTATATTTTATTAGATGGTGGTCCACAGGTTAGGCGTGAGTTTTTAGATTGGGGTGTTTTTAATTATGAACAGAACTTTTTAGTTAATTGGCGAAAATTTAAAAAAGTTTTATTACAGCGTAATTCTTTACTAAAAAATAAACAAACAAATCAAATTAATGTTTGGAATACGGAGTTGGTACAGTACGGTACAATAGTCTCTGATTATAGGAAACTGTATCTAGCAAAACTACAACCTGTTTTTTTGGAAATTTGTGATTACTTTCTTAACTTTAAACAAATTGATTTGAAGTATGTTTCGGGTTGGGATGAATCAGAAAGTTTTGTTGTAGCTTTAGAAAATGATTTACAAAAAGATTTACGTTATGGTTTTACCCATAGTGGGCCTCATCGATCAGATTTTAGTGTATTAATCGATGGTCGTTTAGCAAAAAATGTAGTCTCTAGAGGACAATTAAAATTACTAATGCTTTCTTTAAAGTTAGCGCAAGTTAAATTAATTAATACAGAAAAAAATAACACTGTCTGTGTGTTGATTGATGATTTAACTGCTGAACTTGACATTCAAAATAAAGCAAAGTTAATAAAATATTTATCGGAGTTAGATTGTCAGGTTTTCTTGTCTACAACTGAACTGACTAATTTTGGTGATTTATCTGAGTTAGAAAATTATAAAGTGTTCCACGTGGAACATGGCGAAATATGTTTAGTAAAATAATGGTTATGTTCCACGTGGAACACACAAAAACGGAAAAAGTATGAGTGAGAATGATCAAGAGTACGATAGTACTAATATCCAGGTACTGAAAGGCTTAGATGCTGTAAGAAAAAGACCAGGGATGTACATAGGAGATACTGACGATGGTTCAGGCCTTCATCATATGGTTTTTGAGGTTGTAGATAATTCAATCGATGAAGCTTTAGCTGGGTTTTGCAAAGGTGTTGATGTCATTATCCATGAAAATGGTTCTGTTTCAGTCTCTGATGATGGCCGTGGTATTCCTGTAGATATTCATGAAGAAGAAGGTCGTTCTGCTGCAGAAGTCATTATGACTGTGCTCCATGCGGGTGGGAAGTTTGATGACAATGCGTATAAAGTGTCTGGCGGATTACATGGAGTAGGTGTTTCCGTAGTTAATGCTTTATCAGAAGAAATGACTCTTGAAATACGAAAACATGGAAAGTTACATAAACAAAAATATAAATTAGGTGAGCCTGTTGCACCACTTGAAGCAGTGGCTGATGCAGAAGGAACAGGAACACTGATTAATTTCCTACCCAGTAAAGAAACCTTCTCAGATGTTGAGTTTCATTATGATATTTTAGCTAAGCGTCTACGAGAACTTTCTTTCCTTAATTCTGGGGTAAGAATCTCTTTAAAAGATGAGCGTTCAGATAAAGAAGATATATTTGAATTTGAAGGCGGCATAAAAGCCTTTGTTCAACAGTTAAATAAAAACAAAACGCCTTTGTTTGAGGATGTTTTTTACTTCTCTACTGAAAAAGAAGGTGTCACTGTAGAAGTGGCTATGCAATGGAATGACTCTTATCAGGAAAATATTTTTTGTTACACCAATAATATTCCTCAACGCGATGGTGGTAGTCACTTGGCTGGGTTTAGAGGTGCTTTAACCCGTACTATCAATCAATATATTGAATCTAGCGGTGCTGCTAAAAAAGAAAAGGTTTCAACCACAGGTGATGATGCAAGAGAAGGTTTAACAGCGGTACTGTCTGTTAAAGTTCCTGATCCTAAGTTTTCATCGCAAACTAAAGACAAGCTGGTTTCTTCAGAGGTAAAGCCTTTAGTTGAGTCAACAATGAACGAGAAGTTACAAGAATTCTTGTTGGAACAGCCTCAAATCGCTAAAACCATTGTTAATAAAATTATAGATGCGGCTAGAGCGCGTGATGCAGCGCGTAAAGCACGTGAAATGACACGTCGTAAATCAACACTGGATATTGCGGGTTTACCTGGAAAGCTGGCTGATTGTCAGGAAAAAGACCCTGCATTATCAGAATTGTTTATTGTGGAAGGGGACTCAGCGGGTGGTTCAGCCAAACAAGGCAGAGACAGACGCACGCAAGCCATTTTACCTTTAAAAGGAAAAATCCTTAATGTCGAGAAAGCACGTTTCGACAAAATGATTTCATCGGATGAAGTGGGTAACCTGATTACTGCTTTAGGCTGTGGTATTGGTAAAGACGAATATAATATTGAGAAATTACGTTATCACCGTATTATCATCATGACTGATGCAGATGTTGATGGATCACATATTCGTACCTTGATACTGACTTTTTTCTACAGACAATTACCTGAGTTAATCGAAAAAGGCTATGTGTATATTGCTCAACCGCCTTTGTATAAAATTAAAAAAGGTAAGCAAGAGCATTATGTAAAGGACGATGAAGGTCTCAATGAATATCTGATTCAGCTAGCTCTGGATAAGGCACAGTTACAAACAGATGAATCAACTCCGATTATTCAAGGACAAGGGCTAGATACCCTGGCGACAGAATATGCAGATGTTACTTCAGTGATCAATCGTTTAACCAGACGTTATGATGATGTGTTTCTGGAAGAAATGACCTATTTGGCACCTCTAACTGAAGAGATAAAACAGAGTCAGGAACAAATAACAACCTGGTTTAATCAGTTAAAAACCAGACTAAATGAAAACGGCAGTAAAGCGGTTTACACTATCGAGTTGAAATATATCGATAGTGAAGACTTCAGTGTTGTTGTCGATAAAAAGAAAAATGGGATCACTAAAACATTTGTTTTACACCCTACTTTTTTCAGTGGAAAAGATTATCTTAAAATTGCTAAATATGCTGAAGATACTGTTGGTTTATTTTCTGAGCAATCAGTGATGCGAATGGGTGAAAAGCAGCAGCAAGTAAGCAATTTTAAACAGGCTTTTCAATGGATGATGAAAGAAGTTAAGAAAGGCCAGCATATTCAACGCTATAAAGGTTTAGGTGAAATGAACCCTGAACAGTTGTGGGAAACAACCTTAGATGCTAATAGCAGAAGAATGTTACAAGTAAAAATTGAAGATGTTATTGCAGCAGATGAGATTTTTACTACACTGATGGGGGATGTTGTAGAACCGCGTCGTGACTTTATTGTGAAAAATGCATTGGATGTAACTAATCTGGATGTTTAAAACTCGTTCTATTTATTAAACACCATAACCCTGGTAGAGACGTTGCAGGCAACGTCTCTACAATCCATAACTATGCGATTCCGTCCTCCAATACACTAACTTTTTTTATCTGAAGAAAGTTTTTATCAAAACATCTTTTAGATCTCATAAGCAACTACAGTTCTAAGTGATAGTATTATCTTCAATTTCTTTTCTTTTTATTCAGCATGATAACTTACCCGCAAATTGACCCAGTCGCTATAGCGCTAGGTCCATTAAAAATTCATTGGTATGGCCTGATGTATCTTATCGGCTTTGCTGCCGTTTGGTTGTTAGGAAAAAAACGTGCAGAAACCCCCTATTCGGCAATAAAACCAGAAGCCATGGAGGATTTAGTTTATTACGGTGCCTTGGGTGTAATCCTGGGGGGAAGAATGGGTTATATTTTATTCTATAATTTTTCCCTGTTGGTTAATGATCCCCTGATAATGTTTAAAGTCTGGGAAGGGGGGATGTCATTTCATGGTGGCATGCTTGGGGTGTTTATAGGGATGTGGTGGTTTGCAAAAAAACAAAACTGCACCATGCTTGCACTGACAGACCTTATCGCACCACTTGCACCAATAGGTTTAGGTGCTGGGCGTATCGGAAATTTTATAAATAATGAATTATGGGGAAGAACATCTGATGTGTCCTGGGCAATCATATTTCCAGGTGCAGGTCCATTACCCAGGCATCCTTCACAGCTATATGAAGCAATACTAGAAGGCCTGGTGTTGTTTATCATTATGTGGGTTTATACAAATAAACAAAGGCCGGTGATGGCGGCCACTGGATTAGTATTATTTCTGTATGGCTGTTTCAGGTTTTTTGTAGAATTTTTCCGTATGCCTGATGCCCAACTTGGTTATCTTGCATTAGACTGGGTAACCATGGGACAAATCTTATCACTGCCAATGATTATCATCGGCGCTTTCATCTTTATCTACGCACATAAAAAAACAGCATGAAACAATATTTAGATTTACTTGATAAATTACTTAATGAAGGTGTTCAAAAAGGGGATAGAACAGGCAGTGGTACCCTTTCATTTTTTGGTCATCAAATGCGTTTTGATTTGCAACAAGGCTTCCCTTTGGTCACCACCAAGAAAGTGCACTTAAAATCCATTATTCATGAACTGCTCTGGTTTTTAAAAGGCGATACCAATATTGCCTATTTAAAACAAAACGGGGTAAAGATTTGGGATGAGTGGGCAGATGAAGATGGAGAGTTAGGACCAGTCTATGGACATCAATGGCGATCATGGCCAACACCAGAAGGTGAATCAATAGATCAGATAGCCACCATTATCAAGCAATTAAAAGAAACACCCAATAGTAGACGGATTATCGTATCAGCCTGGAATGTTGCAGATTTACCCGATGAAACCATTAGCCCACAGGATAATGTAAAAAATGGAAAAATGGCCTTACCCGCCTGTCATGCCTTCTTTCAGTTCTATGTTGCAAACGGAAAGCTCTCTTGTCAGCTCTATCAGCGCAGCTGTGACACGTTTTTAGGTTTACCGTTCAATATAGCTAGTTATGCATTATTGACGCATATGGTGGCTCAGCAGGCCGATTTGGAGGTGGGTGATTTTATCTGGACAGGTGGCGATGTGCATTTATACCTAAATCACCAGAAACAAGCTAAATTACAACTTACTCGCGAGCATTACGATTTACCTGTATTAAAGATTAAAAGAAAACCTGAATCGATATTTGATTATCAGTATGAAGATTTTGAGATTGAGGGATATCAGTCGCATAAGCATATTAAGGCGGCTATTTCGGTTTGATTGGGGATGGACTTTAATTATGTGTGATCTTCAGGTTTGTAGATCATGGTATTTATTAACATTAAAAGAAGAGAAACATGCCAGTAGATCTGTCCGAAACATTAGTTATAGGTATTTCAGCAACAGCTTTATTTGATTTATCTGAAGCTGATAATATCTTCAGAGAGAAAGTTAAACATGATCCTGATACAGCAATGGAAGAGTACAGGGAGTACATGTTACAGAATGAATCTGAACCATTGAATGATGGGACAGGAATGCCAATTGTAGATGCTTTACTAAGACTTAATAAACACCAAAAAGATGGTGAGCCACCAATTGTTGATGTTGTTGTAATGTCGAGAAATAGTCCTGAAACTGGATATAGAGTTATTAGTGAAATTAGGCGAAGAAAATTGAAAATTACAAGGTTTGCTTTTACGGCAGGTGAATCGAATATAGAATATTTGGATGGTTTTTATGTGGATTTATTTCTTACTACCAGTGAGAATGATGCGCAGCGTGTAATTGATAGTAATGTATGTGCCGCAGCAATTGTAAAAGAGCCTCCGACTACTAATGGTAACTTATCAGAAGATCAGGTACGGTTTGCATTTGATGCAGATGCTGTTATTTTTAGCGAAGAAAGTGAAATAGTTAATCAAACAGATGGGTTAGATGCTTTTTATGAAAACGAAGATACTGAACAAGATGTACCTTTAAAAGAAGGCCCTCATGCTAAATTACTTCTTAAACTTTCAAAATTAAAAGATCGATTACCAGGAAGGAAAGAATATTCCCCAGTAAAACTTGCAATTTTTACAGCAAGAAATAGTCCAGCAGAAATGAGAGTTATAAAAACCCTTAGAAAGTGGGAAGTTTATGTTGATATGGTTTTTTTTCTAGGTGGCTTACAAAAAAGTAAATTTTTAAAAGTATTTAAACCACATATATTTTTTGATGATCAAGATTCACATTTAGATCCTGCATCTATTGATGTTCCATGTGCTAAAGTTTTGTATCCAAGCCACTCACCATTAAAGAAAATTATTCAGGACAAAAAAGGTTAATGATCACAATCCAATTGATTGTTAAATGTCCGTTGGGTAGAGGTACGAAACCCAACATGATTCAGCTAATCAAAAATGTTGGGGTTCCTTTCGTCTCCCCAACCTACCGTGCTGTTTTTTATCACAACAACTCTAAATATTAACGAAAATGATAAATTGGCTAAAAGAACAACTAAAATCCATTGCCGAATATGTGATTCGTAATATTGTATGGGTAGGATTAACTAGTATCTTTTCGGTTTCGGCAATATTCGGTTTTTTGAATATGACGATAGATACCCTATTTTTTGTTGCACAAACACCAGTGCAATTATGGGAAACCATAGCCTTGGCTCTTCTTGTATCTTATTTATCAGGTCGAATATCTTCACCTCTGGTAGTTAAGCCTTATTTAATAAAGTACGATGACTTTAAATGGAAAGTTACCGAATTTAGAAATAAAACGTTTGAAATTGATCTTATTCCTTATTGCAAATACCATGACACTAAATTTATAAGAACTCCATCTGGACAATATATGTGCCATAGAGTTATAGGTCACAATTGCCAGTCTAAATTTTTAGATGAAGATAAGATGTATGCCTTGCAGCATTTAGCGAAAATTGAGGCTGATTATAAGATCAATAAATACAAAACAAAATAGCCCTCAAATAAATGGGAGTTTTTAAAGTTTCTATAGGTCATCAGCCTAGGAATGCGGAGTGATGTCCGCTAAAGGTGAAGGGCACTACATATCATTAAGGACGCGAGAAGCAGAAATAATGATATGCAAGATCTCAAGCCGATGATAAAGGAAGTTCGCGAGCTTCCGATAGCCACGCTACGCAACGGCGTGTAATAAATTGCCAGCCATTAAAAGCTGACAGCGCTGTCAGAATAATTAGGAATCACTAAATGATTACCCTGACATTAAAAATAGAGATTAGCTACAAGCAATTGGTGCAATTTGTCATATTTCTGCTCATGCTTTTCTCAAGTTAATATACTGACCTCGAAAGAGGTCTTTCTACTTTAGTTTGAGTGAAAAAATGTAAAACCTACCCCAACCATCATTCTTTGCGTTGAAGTATTGTTGAAATTGACAAGGGGAATTAAACCTGCGACAACTTTGCAGCAAGGTAGGTCCGATTAGCAAAGCGTAATCGGACGTATGATTATCAAGTTAATATCCTCATGATTAAAATAGAGGAAAAATAATACCCAA